>Ga0180217_1000862_pt1 | contig 39420 bp, 23 predicted proteins | sample eDN3rd37CBELigOP_FD_128521 | JGI IMG/M metagenome (GOLD analysis project Ga0180217, IMG submission 128521) | Enriched Organic Plus compost microbial communities from Emeryville, California, USA - eDNA 3rd pass 37_C BE-Lig OP (version 2) (version 2) ...
CTTTGCACCAGTCTGCATCCGTGTGCACTTTAACCTGGACCTTGTTTCTCTTGAGTTGGTCGTACAGTTCCTGCCCACCAAATCTCATCTTCAGCTCAGGAGTCTTTGCTACATACGCGACCAGCATAGCCGCCAGTTCCCAGACTTCCTTGGTGACCCTATGTGTGTCTCTCGCAAGTAGTCCTGTATAATAGGCAATGTCCGGCCGTGTCATCCCAGCCAGGTTTTGTAGTTTCCCTATTACACATCGTATGTCTACCCCGAAGAGGTCCTTCCACTCGCAGCTGTCGTCGTCCGAGGGACTCTGTCGAGCCTCTTTAGTACAGCGCTACCAACTGCGCCAACCCCGCTGTGATGTTTGAATATTCGACACTAGAGGACACACCCCAGCAGACAGTACAGGGTATGCTCCAGACTCCACAGCGCTACCAACTGTAATTTTTCAAACAAACTGCACCAACCCCGCTGACATTTTCAAATATCTCACACTATGGGACATGCCCCACAATATACACCCTCTTTGATATTGATAAACTCTTGCACTTTTCTTTGCTTCCTGTTCTATAATGTTGTACAGGTTCTTCAGGGACGGTTTTATCAATAGCCCTGAGGAAGTCTTCATGGCGCTCTTCTCTTGGTTGGACCTCGTGCGGCTCCTTCTGGGTTCTTTGAGGTCCCTCTGGGGTTGTGTCCTCTCTGACGTGGCCTTCTTCTGTTGGTGGGTTTTCCACCCGTGCGTGGTCTCGGCGCGGGTTCCTCTTCTGTAAGGCGCTCGGTTGCCCTGCTCGGGTCACTCGGCTTCTCGCCTTTTCGTCGTCTCTCCCGCTCCGGGAGAGCTCGTCAATCTTTGCTCTTCCTGAACCCTTTTTCGCCTTTGGTGCTTCGCGCTTTGCTTGCTTGTTCAAGATGGTGTACCGCTTGATGTCGCCCTCGAGTTTTGTTGTGCGCGTCTTCTTCTTCGAGCCTTTTAGCTTGAACTCCACTATGTAGGCTTTCTTGTCAAAACCTACGATTGTCGCCTTCGCTCCTCTTGGTGCCAGTTCGTGCCTCATCTGCTTCTCGCGGTCCAGTAGAGTGACGATCACCTTCTCACCCAAGAGGAACTTTCTCGGAGTAGGGGGTTCTCTAAGCGGCTCCCCTGTGAACAACTCCCAGGGTGTCTTGGTCTGGCCCTCCCTTGGGGTGGTATTTCTCCAATAGCAGTACTCTGTTATCTGCAAGGGCCAGTACTCTTCTCCGATTCCTGCACCTTTCAGTGCCGAGCGCACACTCTCTTTCAGGATTCTGTTCTCGACTTCGACTCTCCCGTTCGCCTGGTGCTGCTCGGGTGGTGTGATGATTAGGTCGATCCCGTTCCTTCCGCACCATTCCCTTAGGTCGTTCTGGTCGAATGCTCCGTCCGCGTACAGGTTGAAGCGCTTTCCTTAACCGGATCAGGGTAGAAACACTCTTCAACTATCACAGCGCTACCAACTGCGCCAACCCCGCCGTGATTTTCAAATATTTGACAATAGAGGGTCTGCCTCAGCAGACAGTAGAGGGTAGAGACACAATGTATAGTAATTAACCTCGGAGTAGTCAGCAGCTACCTGTTTGATGTAGGACTTCCGTGATAGCAGTACTGCTCTTTGTTCCCGCTCTACATCTAGCCCCAACACGTATGTTGTGTCGCCCTGGTCAGTAATCTGCCACTCCTCGGCTATTTTTCGTTTGGTCTCTAGGACCTTCTCTTCTTTACCTGCAATTGTCATGTCATCCACATACACTGCTACAGCTACCGCGTCTTCTCCTTTGCCCTTGTAGAAGAGCGCCGGGTCTCTCTGCGATTTTTGCATCTTGCACTTGTGAGTGAAGAATCCCTTCACCTCTTTGTACCAGGTCTTTGGGGCTATGATCAGACCACCTCCATTATTGTCTATTGGGCGGCTTCTGCAGTGGTATGGCATGATGACATACTCTGGTTCGTCTAGCTTCGCATTCAGGTATGCGGTAGTGACATCAATGGTGTGCATCGTCCACCCGCACGCTCCAGCAAGGCTCCAGAGCGTATCTTTCAGCGTCTCTTTTGCTACTACAGGTGGTTCTGGGTGGGACGGCGCGTCCTCTTGCTCGTTTCCTCCGACAACAGCTCTAGCGCGCAGCCGTATACCTCCAGGCTTTTTCGGTGGTGTACCTTCATACACCCCGTGTTTCTCCCCTAATCCGGTTAAATACAAATCAGCGTCTTCGTGCAAGAGTTTATCACCCTGAATACCTTCTTCTTCGTCCACCTCAGCATCTCAAGGCCTGGTCCCTCGCGGCTCGCCACTTCGATCTCAGCCAGCCTCTCATTGCTTTCCACCGCCTTCCACGTGAGCTCGCGATCTGGAAAGTCTTCCAGGTCTGCACCCTCTACGAAGGCTTCCCTCAGACGTCTCTGTTCTTCTTCGCGGTATATATCGTCTGCTTCTTTCAGCTCCCTCTTCCTTACCGCCGAAATGGCCATTTTCTTAGTTCCTTTCCATTTCTTGCCGTCGTCCTTTATGCCGGACAGCTTCTTCTGGACTCCCTCGAGGATTGCTTGCCTCAAGTTCTTGTGCTTGCTTTGATCTAGTGCGATGCCCGCCATCTCTATCACTGGCTCACCCATAACCTCGGTTGGTTCTCTCGGCTCTGTTTGCTGCTCCACCTCTGGTTCTGGGTTCGCAGGGCTCTCAATTCGCTTCGGATATGGTCTCACATCATTCGGTACCTTGGTCTCGGGCTTCGGTGTTTTCGCTTCAGGATCATGGAGAGTGATGAGGACTCTTAACCCAATCAAGACTCAAGATGAGGCTATTTATTATAACCGTATCCGGCCAAACGATACGCATGCATGTCATGTTCGCCTCAGAACACGTGGTGTGAATTGGACCTCAGAGTTGTAACTCCGAAAGACTCCATCTTTGTTTGCGCCTTGACCTCTTGCGCTTGGGATGAAGGTTCTCCTTCTTCTGATCCAGGCTCTTCTTCAGACCAAAACACTCGGTGCGACGTTCCTCATGTGAATCGTCAGGTTGAACCACAGTTGTATCTATTGCGAGCGGTAGTGCACATGCCGAAGATGTGTCTAGTGGTCAAGCGTGGGGATACAGTCATGAAAATGCTCAGAAACGGAAACTTGGATAGTATCTATGGGAACAAGCAATCGTACAAAAATTGTATAGGAACCCAACAATCAACAAATGAACGAGTGAGAAACTCAGACTAATTCAGAACAGCTAAGGAAGGGTCGTGCTATACAGTTATTGACTAGTGGAATAAGAGTTCTTCAGTGAAAGATAGTTGCAGGGAGCATGGAGACGAAGAGTGCCCAGGTACGCCAGTTAAGCTGTTCGTTCAGAACATTACTTTAACGTCCATCAGCAACAGCAATCGTGCCATACACCACAACTCATCCAGTACGTTGAAAAGAAGACAGAGACGTGTATCTGCCTGAGTGTGCCGATCAGTGTCAAGTTCAGCAGCCACTGATAAGTCGCTGAGATCGAAGTAACTCCAAGAAGAAAACGGAGAGGACCTAGTGAAATAAAACGTATTCACTACCGCTACGATGAAGAAATAAGCTTGAAACAGTGTTAGAAGCCAAGATACTTCGTTACACGGGCGTTCGGGTAGTTTCTACGTGCCCACTTGCTTCCTTCAGCAAACAGTGTATACGCCACCCAGCCAATGAAAGGAACGATGTACGCATAAGAAGGTGCAGTACCAAAACCAAAACCGTCGAAGTTAACTTTTGGAATCATCAAGAATGCGAACATGAGCACAAGCTCAATCAAAACACCAATGATCACTTGACGATTACCAAAGAAGGGTACTTCCCAAACCGGCGAGATTCGAGTTCTGCACAAGAAGATGTGACCAACCTGGGAAAGAACAAGCACCATAAAGTACGTTGCCTGGACGTCGGCGAGAATATTCAGTTGGTCATTTGCATCGAGCAGCTTTCCACTTGAGCTTGTGATTGGAGGCGCTCCTTGCACGAAATAGTTCTTGGAACTGATCAAGAACGAGATAGGAACATCATTCAACCAGAAGGTAAGGAAGTAACCCATGAAGCAGATCATCGCCATGATAACACCTTGGAAGGCGTAAGCATAGAGCAACAAACGAGTCGTCACGAGGCGGTCGCGTTTCGTGTCACGCGGCGGTTGCTTCATGAGATCATCTTCGGGATTCTCACACGCGAGTGAGACCGACGGCGCAAATTCTGTACCACAGTCAATGGCACAGACGCCCATCGAACTTAGACCAAGTGGAATACCAAAAATAGTAGTTGCCAAGGCTGGGGCGACTTCGGCCCAAAGGTGCGTCAGAAGATAAACCACAACCTTGGCAAGATTCGCAAAGAGGAGGCGACCCTCTTTAATACCAGCAACAATGGATGAGAAATCATCGTCGAGGAGAATAATATCTGCCGCATCACGTGCGACATCTGAACCTGAAATACCCATAGCAATACCGATGTGGGCCTTGCGGAGTGCCGGAGAATCGTTAACACCATCACCTGTAACACAAACAATATGGCCTTGTCGCTGGAGATGATCAACAATTTCAAGCTTTTGTTGAGGAGTGGTGCGTGCAAAGACAATCTCTGGGTATGACAAGCGCTCCATCCAGTCTTCCTCTGTCCATGAGCGAATGTCAGCACCTGTGGCGACAAGGGCGAGTTGAGGTGCTTTTGGAGCTGCTTTACCCTCTTCATCCACATCTTCTTCCATTTCAACCACGGCACCACAACCACCATCACGAACGAGACGAGGGCGTAGCTCCGGCTTGATTTCGCCCTGGTCCTTGACCTCGTCGAGCGTTGGAAGAGTAATGATACCAACCTGACGGGCGATCGCCTTAGCAGTAAGCGGATGGTCACCCGTAACCATGATCACCTTCACACCTGCTTCACGCACAGCCTTGAGCGCACCTGGAGCCGTTTCCTTGGGTGGATCAGCGAGCGAAAGCAGACCCACGAACGTGAAGCCTTCAGTAGGGAACGTCTTCTCCGTCCAATGCAGAGGTGCATTCGGCATGGGCTCGGTAATCGCTTCGCCTGGAGTAGGCATGCCTTTACCAGGAGTTGCATTCACATAAGCGGTGTCAAGCACTGAGCCTTGCTTCGCCTCGGGAATCGCCATCTCGAGATACGCACACGCAATGACTCGTTCACCGTCGGCAGCAAACTTGGTATACTGCTCGGTAAAGCGCTTCTCAAACTCGGTATCCTTGTAGAAACGGAGGCCCTCATGGTGAAAGTAGCGGCAACGAGACAATACAATCTCGGGCGCTCCCTTCATCAGAACCAGGAGACGATCTTGAGGCACGGATGGACCTACATAATCCACAGCCGTCAGCATGAACTTGTTCGACGAGTTAAAAGGTAGGTGATAGCGTACAGGAAGCTTATAGCGCAAGAGTTCGATGGATTGGCGTGCCGCAACGTAGTTGAAGATCGCCAAATCAGAGGGTTCACCAATTGCTTTGCGTCCTTCTTGTTGTTGCGTTGCACGTGCACGTTCGTCTTCACGTTCAACCCAACTCTTACGCACATACGACATGATGCGTGCGGGTGTAGCCTTCACTGCACCTTCCTTCTCGTCTGCTTCGAGTTCCTGGGGCATGGCAGTCGATGACTCATCTTCATAACGCGTTTGATTGCAAACTGCGCAAATGACATCAAGAATGGCTACGGAGTTGTGCGTGCGTGAGGCTTCATTCATAGACAGATCAGACACACGGGTAAGAAGATTCTCTAGCTTTTGCATATGTGACTCGGATCGCGCAATCTGACCGTTGCGATCTGACGACTCTTGATACTGCGCATTGGTGTAAGCTAATGGATCGAAGCGAGTGAACACAGCGGAAGGATGTGCTTTTTCAAACGCCTCCCGAGGTGTCATGACATTACCGTCGACCCAAACCCGCGTAACGGTCATCTTGTTCTGTGTCAGTGTACCTGTCTTGTCAGAGGCAATCACTGTCGCACATCCGAGCGTCTCAATATTCGCGAGTTGTTTGACATAAACCTTCTGATCAATCATACGCGAGGCGATGACGGTCATACTCGTTGTGACCACAGTGGGCAGGCCCTGAGGGATGTTCGCAACAATCACCGCGATAAGAGCTTGTGTGAGACCTGCATCAAACCTGTCGCCGCGCGCGACACAGATGACGAAGATAAGAAGGACTTGGAGGAATGCAGAGATACCCAAGATCTTGATCAGACGGATAATCTCGGCTTGAAGGAGCGACACCTTGGATGCGACATTAGTCGTGAGCTGAATGATTTGACCAACCATCGAGCGATCTGCAGTTGCGAACACCACACCGACACCATCGCCTTCCAATACACTACAGCCGGCAAAGACAATGTTGCGAGCTTCACTAAGAGGCATATTAAACGCCTTCAGGGCTTCAGCCTCCACAGGTGACAAAGGCTTGTCCATAGCCCTTCGCTGCATCTTCACGTCAGCCTCGCCGTCATCTGGGCTGTTCATCGCGCGCCTTGCGATGTTGTACAAGTCCCCAATGCGCGACTCATACTCATCGAAAGCCTCGGGAGACATCTCGGTCGCATCCGCGCCGTTGTAGAATGCACTACACAAGACTGGCTCGGCTTCACCCGTTACAGCACTTGTGTCGATCTTCAGCCCATTGACGTGGAACAGACGGATATCGGCGGCAGCCTGATCACCGGTGCGCAAGACCACAACGTCACCGGGCACGAGGGAATCGGCAGAGACGAGGACTCGTCGACCGCCACGAATAACCATCGCCTGCTTGGGCACAAGCGCTGAGAAAGCTGACATGGTCGACTGTGATTTAACCTCTTGATAGAACTCACCCGTGACGGAGAGGATAATCACTAAGATCAACACAATGCCGATCTTGAGGTTTTCGTCATCCGAGGTGTCCAAGCCATACATCAGGAAGGCGAAGAATACACCAAGGAACAGCACGAGCATGAACGGCTGCAAGTAGAGCAGTAGGTAGCGAAGCCACAGTGGGGTCATCTTCATCGGCTTTACGACATTGGGACCAAACTCTTCTAAACGCTGAGCATGCTCGGACTGAGAGAGACCCGCGAGCTGCTGGAGGTTCAGATCATCGATACTGTTCTGAGGACGTGTCTCATGACGTTCCGTAAGACGCTGCAAAGCGCGTTGTCTCGGGTTGAAGTCTCCGGTCTCCGCCATCGGCTCCGTCTTGCCCTCACCCACCCCTGTGATCGTAGGCCCAGGCACCTCGGTATCCTCGGGAACAGAGGACAGAGTCGCCTGTTGCTCCTTGGCTATGGTTACCATACGCGGTACGGCACCGTCCAAGGAGGTGTCGAAGCGTTTGGAAAGAGCCAAACGCGACAACATATGAATACCGTTAGTATTCATCAGGTCGCGCACTTCGACGTATGGCGCATTGCTACGCTGTTCTTCAAGCAAAGAGCGCAGTTCAGGTGCGCGTTTCGAGCCGAGCGAGGCGACGTGAGTCGTGGGCTCGGCGTCATCGTCCTCAGGCTCATCGAGCTCGTAGCTTACGTCGCCGTGAAGACCATGTGCGCTGTTCCTTTCCTCAGAGGAAACCGCAGTGGTAATGTTTTCTTGATCGAGCGAGTCATCCAGATGGAGACGGACCGCGGCCATTTCAATGCTCGGTGAAATGGCCGCGAGGTCATCATTTCGATGAGGGCCGGAGTCGGCTGCGGAGGCGAAGCGAGACATCAGCAAGTGCAACAAGCAAGTTGAGTCGCGTCACGGTTGAAACGGGCGGAATCTAGAAATATGTGGGGAAGCGGTGGGAATACGCATGAAAGTTGAAGATATTGTGCGTCGTAAGAGCGGGACACACTCAATGAAGGCTGTTTACACCCGGCTTACGCATCCGCACGCGAGATAAAGCGCATCCGGAAAGAGGCGGCTTTCACTCAAATTTAACCGTATCCGGCCAAAACCACGAAGTCGTCGTTTCCTCAGTGTCTGTGTTCGTGGTTGACTCGAACGGATCGCACTGGTATAACACTCAAATGTAATTGCGCAGTGGGGAATGAGGTTCTGTATGACAAGTTCGACTTGGATTCATGACATTTTTGGATGGTACCTAATAAACTGTGTATGTTCAATACGTCTCAACCACGAAACAAACCAAGCAACCAGCTTTCGACATCCTGTTTCAAATCTCAAACGGATGTCAGAGGCAGGCACACGCAGTTCTGGCCTACAACACTGCACCAGCATCACTCACTCCTGCATCTCATGTACGGATGTACGGGGCTGGGGTGACTGCGCACCGAGAGTGCACAAAAAGCAAAGGGTCATCATCCAGCTCTGGACTGGTGATGGGACGCGGTGTGAAGACAACCTGTAAAGAAAGCAAAAAAGCTCACAGCACCAGAGCGTTCCTGCGTTGTCTCCAACCGCGGTACTGACTCGGCCCAAGGCGGTTTAACTTCGCTGTTCGGAATGGGAAGCGGTGCGTTCCGCCTGGTCTGACCGGGAGCTGCTGGGGTGAAAAATGGGGATATTCGGCGTGCATCTGGGGTAACCACGCACGATCTCACTGTCTCGCCTCAGCAGTAGATACACCACGGTTATGTGCAGTTATATAGCAAATCTCACAGTCTAATTCAGTGCGTATGATGAGATAGAACCCTGCAAAACTATCGCACTGGTCTGCTGCTCCAGAGAACCCATGCCTCCTGTACTCTGAGCCAGTTGCCGGTTCAGTCGCCGCCCTGCCTTCCTCAGACCCAAGTGAGCCTGTTCAGCCGATGATGAGCGCAAAAGGAATGGAGATGGTATGACACATTGATTTGCGTGTCTTATTCGCCTAATGGGGTCTCCCATAAGCCTGTACACCTCCTTCAGCGTGGTTTCATTGTCTTGGAAACTGGGTAGAAACCGGACAGTCAATGTGTGAGTGGCATATTCGGATCCAAACTCATTGTTATTCATAGATTCGAGGGTGAATGCCGTTTAGAGGCCGGGGACATTGTATTTGTAGAGGTATATATGTGTAAATATCGCGAAATCCAGTCCCAACGGTCTGCGCACTGTTTTTGTGCGTGGACGGGCAAAGGGACGACCATACAGGTTTTCAGGCTGGAGTCGAGGAGTATGACTTAAACAACGATACTCACGGCTAACATGCTTGTTTAGCTTATATTAAGACTCGTTATGGCGTCGTCACACGGAGTTCATAAGAGTTATATGTCTGGAAGCATCTCGACCAATCAAACTCTGGGACTTGGCAAGGCCAGCGAAAGTTCGATGCTTCGCTTCAGTCTCGAAGCACGAAGCAACCGAATAAAGCGCGGGATTCCTCTGAAGACCACCTTCAATGCACGAATAGCAGTGGATCTTCACGCGCTATTGTGGAAGGATTCGCCTCGCATCCTGAACATGGTCACGGCATCAGAGTCCCATCCTGAAAACCATAACTCACCTGAGAGTGCACGGGCAACTCAGTGGGTGCGCATACGGGAGGTGACTCCACCTCACAGCGCACAGCAAGCATGACGATTCACGAAAAGCCGTTGGTGCCACGGCATGCCGGCTCAATCTCCCTTGCCAGCGTTCGGTGATATAGCGCTCGAGTCAATTGAAGACTATGCACTACATGCATTCCCTGCTCATAAAGCTGCTAACTGCTTACATGACAGTTTGAGTGGCCGAGGAGGCAAACTGATTGAGTGAGCAATGAGCTGACTCAGTGATCGATTTACTGACTGACTGACTGACTGACTGACTGACTGACTGACTGACTGACTGACTGACCGGCCAGGATTTCGAAATTTCAGTCACCTCACTTACATTTCCGCAGAGTCGGGAATCCGCACTAGGAGGTCGTGCGCCGGTACAGACTCTCTATCATTCGACTAAACAAGGTCGGACCACGCGTATATTGCATAGATCCCAGCGTTTTGTCGATTGAATCACGTGAGATTTTGCGCAACAACTCAAACACAGAAGGGAAGTCATCATGTCTGAAGGATCTAACGTACCCTCAGCCGAGTCCACTCCCGGCGTGAGCGCTCCCGCTACATCAGAGGCGACTGCAGTGGCACCAGCACGAAAGCCCACGGCAGCCGAACTCGCCGCCGCACGTCGTGCCCGCATTCTGAATCGAGGCAGCGACCGCATGGCGCTTGTTACAGGAGAGATCAAGCGGGATGCGTTTGAGGCGACAGTCTCAGTAGCAGCACCCGCGTCGGTAGCACCTGTTTCAGATGCCAGTGTCAATCCGAGCGCCAGTGCAAGCGATCATACGCTCCCCACAGCGGCCACTCAGGCAGATACCGTACCAGCAACGCTGGCTCAGACAAAGCCGGTTCAGTCTCCAGACGAGGTTGCTTCTCCATCTGACGCGAGCAAACTTGATATAAGCCCTGCGGCGAGTTCTAGTGCAAGTGTGCGCGCCAGCGCTGCCTCGTCAGCTTCCCTGCCTGCCTCGTCGCTTCACGCCGAGAGCGAACTCACCTCACGACGAACGTCGTCCTTGCAACTGGGTGGCTGCCACACACCATTACCTTCCTCATCATCGCCTCAGCCCGTTGAACTGCTGTCGAATGTGGAGGCCAAGCTGAGCCAACTGCATGCCAGCACCGTAAGGATTCGAAAACTATCCCAATTCTTGCAACTTGCATTACTGCTCCTTTTGGGGCTTTACATTAGTTTACAGAACACTCCAACAACCCTCATGACGTTTGTCTTACTTTTTGCGTTTGTTGAACTGGCTGTCTTCGGCGGTCGCTACATCCTTACTAGCGGCACTCAGCATCAGATCGATGACCTCACAAAGCGCAAGGCCGAACTGCGCAAGTCTGGCGTCGTCTCATCATTTGCCTCTGAAGAAGGCGATTCCTCCATGGATCTTCTCAATGCGATCGCAGATTTGCAGTCCAAGTTTGAGTCCAGTCAGTTTGGTCAGTACGCGGAGAAGGTTTCAAGCTTCTTGACGTATTTTGACAAAGTGTATGCCGTGATGGTTCGCTTTGGTTTCTTGTTGTCAGTAACAGTGGTGACACATGCCGTGCTTCAGAAGTGAAGCGGCCACTGACTAGTCTAAACGGTTAAGGTGAAACAAGTTGTATTCTAAAGATCAGGATCATGCATTCTTCATGATCACGAATGAGTCTCAAGTGGGTAACAACGATCAGAAATGAAGAATAAAATATGAACTATGGAGACTGTCCTCTTCGCTACGCGCTGTCGTGCTAACATGCCTACTGAGTGACTTACTCGAAGAGGAACTGAGGCTTGCCTGGTGCGGGAACAGACTGACCAGCAACAGGCTCAAGCTGTTCAATCACGACATTCGCGGGCTCGATGTTGACATTACGAACCAACAAACCCACGTGCTCACGGAGGAGCTCTGCCTCGTTGAAGGGCATGGCGAGCTCAAGAACCTCGGGTCCCATCTTGGCGTACTCCTCACGCACCTTTGCGGACCAGCTCAAGGCTGTCTGCAAGACCTTCTTATCTTGCTCGAAGAGAGGACGGAGACGCTCACGAGCCTGGTTGTTATCTGCAAGCTGGCCATAGCCTTCCTTGACCTCACTCTCATCGACCATCTGCTTGAGAGCAGTAAGGACCTGCTCTTGCCATGCGTGGTAGCGCGATGCAACGCGAATGGTCAGCTTTGTGTACTCGCTCTTATCGCTAGGATTCTTCTTCGCACGAGCAGTGAGTGCAGCGCTTTTGGCCTTAACGATGTTGGATGCCGTGGTGCGGATGTAGCGCACCTTGCGCTCAAGGAGAGGGTCGTACTCACCTGGAACAGGGTAGCGTGCGTTGCAGACAAACTCCTCGTGGCCATTCTCGGGGGAATACTTCAAAACCTTGGACCAAATGAACTGAGTCCAGAATGGGCAGATAGGAGAGTTCATAATGACGAAGGCCTCGAGCCACTGGCGGACGACATCAGCATGCAATGGCATGTCGCTCTCAGCACATGCGGCGCGGTAGACGTCACGAGCGTTGACCATGTTGTGGAACGCAGTTCGGCATACATCCAAGAGCTTCATCTGCTCGTAGAAAGTGCGAGACTCAGCTGCGGCCATGCTGATCTCGTTCAAGAGGTACTTATCCCAGAAGGTCAACTCACCCGTTCGGACACCGGTTCCCGACTCGATCATGCCCATGACTTCAACAGCCCACTGCTCCTCCTTGTAGAGACGAAGAATCGTCTTGTCTGCGGTGTCAGTGACAAAGTTGGCATCCTCCAAACCGTCACCAGCCGAGGCGAGAGCGAAGCGAGTTGCATCAGCACCGTACAATTCAATTGCCTTGCGAAGGGTCAAGAAGTTACCAGTTGACTTGGACATCTTGGCCTTGTTCAAGAGCAACAAGCCGTTGGCATAAATACCACCTGGCATGCGATCGCTGCGACCGTCCCAAATAGCGGCGTGGTTGAAGAGAGACATGACGAGGTGGTTGTTCAAGAGATCCTTACCACTGACGCGCAAGTCGAATGGGTACCAGTACTGGAACTCACGGCGCATACGATCAAGGACCTCCTTGTCAATACCGCAGTCAGCAGGGTACTCGGCATCGAGGAAGACATAATCAAAGACAGCATCCGAGAGCTTCTCGGGGGGGATGGGTCGGGTCTCACCACCCGCACCATCCAAGACACCACCCTGAAGGATGTGCGCAATAGTGTAGTAGGCCATGTAAATAGTAGAGTCGGAAAGGGACTCGATCACATATTCGGGTGCACCTGGCATGCGAGTACCAAGACCATACGATCGTGAGCAGGCCCAATCCTTCAACCAGTTCAAAATGAACTTCAAGCGGTTAAGAATAGCGGGGTGGAAGGACGTGAACTTCTCGGATTCGATGTGATCCATGCACTGCTTGACCCACTTCTCCTCACCGTACTTGATGTACCACTGATCGACCAAAGCGGCGACGCACTCAACACCGGAGCGAGAAACAACCTTCGATTCGGGCTCGGAATAATCGATTGCGAGGCCCTGCTGAATCATCTTATCCTTGACCATTTGCTTGGCCTGTGACACGGGCATGCCCTTGAACTCACCCACAATCATGACACCCTTGTTGAAACCCAAGAGGTACATCTTATCCTTGATGGCAGCGAGCTTGACCTCGTCATTCTGTGACTGAACCTTGGCCTCCTGGCAGAGGGTTTCAGCACCACGGTCGCCGATTTCGGGGATGTTGATGATAGGCACGATATCGTAATCAACCATCTTCTCAGTGATGCCGAACTTCTCTCGGAACGCGGGCTTGCGCTTCAAGTCCATGAGTGCAGCGTAGTCATGAGGTGCGTCTGATGGTACGCTGGTGACGATACCAGTGCCAACATCCATCGAAATGGTGAGCAAGGGAAGGATGTAGACGTGGTCGTAGGTGGCATAGGGTGCAAAGACTGGATGACCCATAACCTCCTGACCCTTGATGGAGCCAAGGCGTCGGCTCTGCGAGTCACCGAACTCAATCTCCTTTCCATCAACCGCCTCGAAGATGAACTGGTGAGCCATGTTCAGAGCAGAGCGGTCAGAGCAGATGAACACCTCGGTCTCGCTACGGCGGTAGACACCGTAGTCACCGGTGGGGAGGATAAAGAGGTTGGTCTGGCCGTACATGGTCTCTGGTCGGAGAGTTGCAGCGGGCAAGATGACGTCGACTTCGCCAGCACGGTGAGGGACGGAGGGGTCCTCTCGGATGGTCAAGCCTGCATTCTTCAAGATCTCAACGAGCTTGGCAGGGTAGCCATTTTCAGACTTCATCAAGCGAAGCTTGATCAAAGTGTACGCCTGGGGACCGACGGTCTCACCAACTGCACGATCGTGATCAGCGCAGGCCTGCTTGTCCTTGGGTGAGTAGATGCACATACGCTTGCCGAAGGCAATCTTGTCCTTGGAAATGAGTCTGCGGAACTGCCACTGAATGAACGCATCGTAGTATGGGTTTGCGTCGGTGGTAATGAAGCTGCGACGCCAGTCAACTGCCAAACCGAAGAGATCGAGATCCTCCATTGCAATCGGGGGGAAGTACTTCAACCAGAAGCGAGCATCCTGGAAGTTAGGAATGAGCTCCTCAGGCACACCGCTTTCGCGCATGATGTTCCATTGGTATACCTGCCCTGACTTCTTTGCAGCGAGCTTACCCTTCTTCTTGCGAGCAGGCTTGGGCTTAGGAGCGGCATCAGCTGCTGCCTGAGCGGCCGATGTGTCCTCAGGAGTGACCTCCTCCTGTTCTGCCTCATCATTCTCCTGTTCTGCAGCGGCGGCGGCACCAGCGTCCTCAGGCGTCTCGCCCTGAGCAGCGGCAGCAGTAGCGGCGTCTTCCTCAACCGGTGGGGGAGGGAAGTTAGGGGGGCAACCATAGGTGGCGATCTCTTCCTTAAGCTTGTCAGCGCAGGCGGCGATGGGCATACCGGTGCAGTGGAAGGCAAAGGGGAAGAGAGTGCGTTTGCCCAAGAGGCGCTGGAATCGCACCATGAACTCAGCCTTGGACAAAGAGAATGCGTGACCGAGGTGGAGTGCACCGTTCATGTAGGGATAAGGGAAGGTCACCATGTACTTGCCCGTGGACTGATCGTCCTTCGATTCAGTGGCAGCATCGATCTCGAACACGTGGGCACGCTTCCACGCCTCACGCACCTCTGCTTCGTGTGCGACGATGTGGTCGCGACGCCCAAAGTTCTGGTTTGGGGTTGTGGTGGACATGATCTGGCTCAGGTTCTGAGTGGATCTGGACGTGGTGTGCAGGGTAGTCGCGGGATTCAGTCGACGTAAGTGGTAGATCCGTGGGAGATGGATATAAAGATGGCAATTATACGTGGGTATATCACGCGTGCCGCACTAAACGAGCAGCAAAATCCCAAATTCGGCGGCACACAGGCACGCTGGCGCGTACATTTGTGGCTAGATATCCGCTTGGCCTCACGTTAAGTGGTATAAAACCGGTATAATTGTCTGTATCACGCGTATGCAGATGTATCCAAACAGGATTCACGAGGCGTATGGCGCGTCGCGGGGCGGGGCGGGGCTCCAAAGAACGTACAAATTGCGCGGATTTTGGACTGGAAAAAGTGGTTGAAAGGGTAAAATTGGGGTAGGACGGATCTATACACATGTGATAGGATGATTATATGGTTAAGTGCAAGAACTTGATAATAGTATGTAGATCTCATTTTCAAATGCTTTTCATATCATAAACGTACCCTTACCAGGCTTTGAAGTAATGTACGTAACATTCCAAGCCTGGGCAAATTAACAATTTAGCAGTATATGCCGTATCCTTGCCATCCCGTACAACGATAAATCTTTGATTTAAGCTCCTACAATACGGTTTCAACTTCACGTTAGCGTGACAACACCATAGCGATGCTGCACAGGCTCAAAACACGCTCGCAACTAGTCGGACTTTTATCGTTCAATTCCGCTTCATGGCGTGCGGGGAGTATATCTCATTTGTGGGTGGGGGCACTGGGTCGAGCCTGGATCCACTCCGATGCCGGCCGTGATGCTGGTGCCGCGGCTGCAACTACTACTGCCCAAGGAGTACAACCCGTCGCAGTTGAGGCACCGCCGGACCTACCTACCAACAAGATCCACCTACTAGGACTGCCGCTGTCCGAACTCCAGGACAAGCTGCTCGCTATGGGACTGGAGAAGTACCGTGCACAGCAAATCTTCAACTGGGTCTATCGCAAGGGTGCGACCTCCTTTGACGTCATGACGGATATCAAACTGGACGTCAGGGAACGCCTCAAAGAGACGTTCGAGCTCGTACCCGCCAGGATTCGCACCATGAGCCAGTCCACCGACGGCACCCGCAAGTGGTTAGTTGAGGTCGCTCCACAGCCCGGCAAGGGCCAGGTGATCGAGACTGTCTTCATCCCCAATGTCGGTGTTCCTTCGCTGCACGACGCCGCGCTACCGTCACCTAACGCAAGTCGATACGTAACATCGAAGCCAACTAAGACTGTGTTAAAGGTTCCTCTCTCGAAATCAGACGCAGACCACACTGGCGTTGATCACGATGCTATTGCGCAGGCGTTCAAGGAGATTGAGGTTGAGCGGGGCTCAGTTTGTGTTTCCTCCCAGGTTGGATGCTCATTGCGATGTGCGTTTTGCCACACTGGAACTATGCCTAAGTCCGAGCTGCGGAACCTCACCGCGGCTGAGATTGTGGGCCAGGTTATGATGGTAAAGCATGAGATGGGTGACTACGTTCCACAGGCAGCGCCCACACCAAACACTCCGCTTCGATTGCCTGACTCCTCTGTCACGAACATTGTTCTGATGGGCATGGGCGAGCCTGGATACAACTACCGAAATGTCAAGGCAGCACTCTCAGTGTTGCTCGATCCCAATGGCCTTGCCTTTGGAAAGCGCCGTATTACATTATCGACGTCAGGAGTTGTCCCAGTGATCGATCGATTGGGCGAGGAGTTGAACGTGAATCTTGCGATTTCTTTGCACGCTGTGCGAGATGAGTTACGCGATGTTCTGGTACCAATCAACAAGACGTACCCCTTGAAGATGCTAATGGAAGCATGCCGAAGGTACCCAGGTGTCAAGAACAATCGTGTTGTAACATGGGAGTATGTGATGCTCGAAGGGGTTAACGATACAATCGAGGACGCGAGAGAGCTGGTGAGATTGCTGAAAGGCATTCCTTCGCTTGTGAATCTGATTCCTTTCAATCCTTGGCCCGGAAGCAAGTTTAAGACGAGCTCCATGAATCGTATTCGCCGATTCCAACAAGAAGTGCTTGAAGGCGGCGACGGATTACTCAAGTGCTCTATCCGGACTCCACGCGGCAGAGATATTTTAGCAGCCTGTGGACAACTTGCCGTCATCAACAACGCGAACAAACAACTCTCGGAAGCAATTGTTAGTGCCGAGAGTCAGTGATTAACGCTATGTACATTATTCATACGAGTTTAGATGGAAATACAATACCAGACTGAACTGTCTGTCGGCTACATCGGTTGTTTTATGAGTACGATGACAATGACTGATCGTGATCTGTCAAGTCTGAGAGATACCCAGGCGCAGTTAGAGCTTGTGAGTTATAGCTTGGTGACAGAAGCGGAGAGACGTGTAGTACGTGTTGGAGTCCTGGGAAATTTGATAAAGATACAGTAAAGATAGCGAAAAGCGTACGTAAGGTGTTGATCTGTGGTTGATTTATCCACGAACTACACATGAAATAAAGTCAAAATCCGAATACGCCAAAGGAGTAGAGGTAAAACTAATTCAGGATAAAGCCATTCAAGGTACACACAGCGCAGAGCAATGTGAGCTGACGTGACTACGCCGGTGGAACTGAAGAGAGTAGCACAGTTGGCCTGCCTACCTTAGAGGCAGTCAAAGATGTCGTGGATGATTTGAGCGAGTCGATAGCCACCCAAAGCAACCTGTGCGGCGCAAGCATCCTGAGCACTCTTGATGTAATCAGTAGGCAACGCAGAAGGAGCCTGAGGTGCTTTGTAGGCGACATCACGCGCGATGGCGAAGCTCTCGTATGCCCAGTTCTCGACCTTGTAGTCCTTGAGTCTATCACCAAAGGTCGAAGGGGGATACTTGCGCATGAGCTCACTTGCAGTGCTATTCAGCTTCTGTGCGGCCGTGGGAGCAAGTGGGCGCTGAGGGTCATCAGGCCAGAGGTTTGCACCAGAGTCCCAGAAGGCGTGGAGGTTCTTGTAGTTCTGGTAGTTGATCTTGTACTCGTTACCACCTACGTCACCCGTAGGGAACTTGTCGCTGAAGAGCGTGGTGGCATGAAGGGGCTGGTGGAGATCACCAACGAAGTGGATCAAGAGGTAAAGCGCACGTGCGACATCAATGGGGCTTGCGTTGCTCGAAGCAAGAGTCTTCTTGAGAGTCTCAATTGCCCACACGACAGTACCTGAGGTGGGGTTGTTGATCAAGCGGTTGAGCGGGGGACGGTCAATCACGAGGGGCAGGTTGATGTAGTGCCACGTGTTGAACAGTCCGTTGGTGGGCTTTTCGTCATCGGCCCAGCACGCAGCCTGGACAAAGTCAGGTGCGACGGGGCTGTACTGAGCCTGAGGCTGGAGCAGGCTCTCGATCTAGATTATTTCGATTGGGTGGTAGTGGGGATGAATGATAAGGTTATCGATGGGCTCTCATGTGGCTTTACGCAGCGTCCGATCAGTCCCCAACATATCTCAAGTTCACCGCAACCAAATGCATCACATTCCTGCACAAACACGTACGAGCTTGTAGGTTCCTGGGCACATGGCATTCTTTGCGATGTTTGCTACGAGCATATGGCCGTAGCACCACCAGGCGTGAGTGAGGGCAACGTGTGCCGTGAGGAAAACCAAGACGAGGAGGGTGATTCCACGCTTCATTCTGTGCTGTAGGGGTGCGAAAGGGTGGGTAAAGTGGGGGCAGACGGCATTAGATACAGCATGGAGGGCAGATTCTAGCGGTACTGGGTGCAATACCGGGAGCGAATCATAGCCAGGGAATATTCATAGGAGACTGCATACCCTCCTGAGCCTGGGGCAATAATATTTATCACAACGCACTCACGCCACCGCGCGATACTGACCCCCAATCACCCTGCTTTCATTCCTAAATTTTTCCTCTTTCAGGCCGACATTCCAGCTGTCGCACGTTTTGGGGTGGTGGGTGGAGGTCGTTCCGCAGAGCCTGAAGGGTTCGGCAAAATATATCGTTTGGGGAGTGCCTCTCTGCCTGGCTCCAGGCGTCCTTACCGCCTGGCCGGCTCCTACCCCGCGAAACTATTCCCAAACCGCACACTCCTCGCGGTGTCATACTGACCTGAAAATTTGAAATTTGGGCGACGAGGTCGAGGGCAAGCCAGGCAAGAGACTTGCGGACACAAAAAAATTAACGACGACCGAGTCGTTGGGACAGCAGTTATGTTGAGGGTAAAATACACTCTATGTGGTGAATGCAGAGGATGTGATAAAGTGCAATTAGAGTTTGTTTCATTGTGTAGAGCGAAAAAGATTATTACAAGACTCGAATGAGGGTCATGCTCAGTGCACATTGATGCTTACTCAGTATCGTTCGGTCGTTTCGAACCCCGTGGTATATGTAGTGTTGCCGAGCAACTCGAGGGCAACCCAGTTAGGGCACTCAGGTACGACTTGAAACTTAAGAAGTCACCCCCACTGCGCTTGAAGAGAGATACCAGTCAATTCATCTACACTACGACCCCAGTTCAACTCATAACCAACACAAGACCTAGCCACACATGAGCCAGTCCGCAAGCGTTCAAGCAACAAGCGATCACATTGCCCCCGAGGTCTCCGCTGAGCTTAGGGCTCTTGCCATCCAGCGTTCGGTTGAGCAGCTATCCAAGTCGTACTGCCCCTACTCCAAGTACAGGGTACGTTTTCACACGCCCCCGGCGTCGTCTAGAGCGCAAGACCTGGGCTGATCACAAGGTTCACTTGGGGTCCCCGCGTAAAGCCCAACTGTGGCCAGGGTCGCACGCGTTGACACCTCCCTGGGCCATGCTATTTGTGTATTATGAATTCACGAGCAATGCTTCTTGGTCCCCAGGGGTGTCACGAAAGGGGTTCTAACGGATCACTCACCACACGTTGAAGTGCGACGTTGAGTTGGTTCGTCTACGAGTGTCTCTGATGAGGCTCGCGCGAGAGGTCGCAGCACGAGTATGGCTAGTGGTTTTCCCCTGCGTGCGACCCACATGGCCTCGTATGAGTGTGTTCAGGGAGAAGTCGAAGCGGAATGGAGCCATGTTGCTCCCATCAGCCATGGGTGAGTTCAATTCCTCTTGATATGTCGAAATTGCATCACCGTTGACGTGATTTCTCATCCACTGTGAATCCTGCTCCTTAACTCCCACATCTTTCTAGGTTGGATGCGCGCTCTTGACAACCGATGACGTCCTGATCGGCGGAAGCAACGTTGAGAATTCTTCTTATGGTCTCACGATCTGCGCAGAGCGCAGCGCATTTGTCTCTGCAGGTATGTTTCGCTTGAACAGATGGAAATCCGGTGCTCTCCTTCGTTTAGAGTGTGTTGCCCCCTTTGTTGTCGTGGGTGAGCTTCCCATCATCCTCATCTTACCGCCCAAGCTAATCTTCCTCACACCGTTTCATCTGCTGATCCAAATCTAGTGAGCCAGGGCTATAAGAAATTCAAGCTCGTTGCTGTTGCCACAAAAGATGGTGGCTCATGCTGCGGTGCTTGCAGGCAGTTCATGCGCGAGTTTCTTACTCCCGAAAGTACGTTTGCCATGGACATGCAGCAGCATCTCACTCGCTGTATGCATCGGAGGGAAGTGTATGGATCCACCCTCTCCACAATTGACTAACCTCTTGAGCTTCTTTCCACGTCCCCCATCTATCTATCTAGTCCCCATCCTCTTCGTTCGTGAGGATGGTTCCATCGCGAAGGAGACAACCATGAGTGCTATTCTCCCCGACAGCTTCGGACCGGAGAACCTCCTCGACGTCATTGAGTAATGCAGACTGCATCAGGTGCGATTCACTCACATCTCGGTCTGGGCAATTGGAGCTCGATCGCCTACTGACGCCCTGGTCATCCTTAGGTTGTCCTAGTCCTCTATTTATCCACAAGTGTTAAGTGCACCTGCAACGGCAGAGGTGTAGCTGCGATGCGGACGGTAACGTAGTTGTACAAGCCAATTCCCATCCAGTACGTTGTAGCTTTTATCTTATTAGTTCATGTTCACCCACCCAACACCCCGCAGAGCTTGTCTTGGTGCAAAGCCCACATGCCTCAATGCGTTTGTTTAAGTTTCCCGGGAAGTAACTTAGGGATCTACCTGAGGCTGGTCCGCTTCTCCTTTATTGGTTAACCATGCTGACAACTGAACTGTACATATTAGACGTGCTGTCTGATGTTTTATAATAAAGCATATCCCAGTTTTACTGCACGGAGGCGTTCAACAGCGCAAGAGCGTGTGCATTTGTGGTTGCAAGAACCTTCTGGGAGGCATATGTGGCATGCAGGGACATTATTACCTGACAGAAACGATAACTCAGTGAATTTATACTTTCATATGCACTACTCCTTGTTTAAATCTATAAACGAAGCGAGTCATAGGTGGAAACGCCCGCGGAACCAGCTCGAGGGCAGTCGAGGAGGGGGACGAAAATTCAAATTTTTGCCGCGAAAACAGGGACAAATGAGAAAATTCAACGGATGAGCACGAGTGTTATCAACGCTGAAAAGCGAGGTACATGCAGTTGGAGGTTGGATTAAAATGACTATTATGATAGGTAATCTTGAGTTAATATCATCTAGTCAATTGTATACACCACAACCCTGCTGCATATGCCCATGTATACTCAGGTACTCCTCCGAGGAAGGAAATAACTCAGTTTCCCGCGAATTGATTCTCACCCGTTTTGACCGCATTGTCCCCCGTGTTTAGGTTTCAAAATACCCCGCACTACTATGTCCAAGTACGAAGACTATGAAGATGACAACGAGGACGTCAAGAGCGACGAGCTCGAGGAGGAGAGCGACGCCGTCGAGAACCTCGGTCCTGTCGACTTCGACGCTGGAGAAGCAAACTTCCTTCCTATCGACAAGCTCGAGGTAAGTCACCTGGTCAAATCTACCACACAGTAGTGTCCCTTTCTTTTTTGCATCCCGTTAGCCTTTTATCGCCATCACCCTAACCCTCATGCGTGTATGCTCCATTTATTATCTAACATTCTCATCACTCGGTCATTCCCGCTCACTATCTTCATGCCGAATCCCTATCCAGAGCTGCGGTATTAACGCTGCGGATGTGAAAAAGCTTCAAGCTGCGGGCTTTGCAACTGTAGAGTCCGTCGCTTACTCCACTATGAAGTCACTCTTGGCCATCAAGGGTGTTTCTGAAATCAAGGCGAACAAGATTATGGAGGCCGCCTGCAAGCTGGTTCCTCTCAATTTCTGCACTGCTGCCGAGGTCATGCGTCAGCGCTCCAACATCTGCCGCATGCACACTGGTAGCAAGGAGCTTGATAACCTCCTCCAGGGTGGTATTGAGACTGGTTCGATTACTGAAATTTTTGGTGAGTTTCGTACCGGTAAGACTCAACTCTGCCACACACTTTGTGTCACTTGCCAGCTTCCTCTCGCTCAGGGAGGTGCTGAGGGTAAGGCTCTCTACATTGACACAGAGGGTACCTTCCGTCCTGAGCGATTGGTCTCGATTGCAAAGAAGTTCGGCCTGAATCCCGAAGACGTTCTTGAGAATGTCTCCTATGCTCGCGCCTACAACAGTGACCACCAGAACAAGCTCTTGATGCAGGCCAGCGCGATGATGGCTGAGAGCCGATATGCTTTGGTGATTGTTGACTCCGCAACCGCTCTCTACCGTACCGACTATTCGGGTCGTGGTGAGCTCTCTGCCCGTCAGATGCACCTCGCCAAGTTCTTGCGCTCGCTCCAGCGACTGTGCGATGAGTTCGGTGTCGCTTGCGTCATTACCAACCAGGTTGTGGCCCAGGTCGACGGTGGTCTTATGTTTGCAGCAGATGCTAAGAAGCCTATCGGTGGTAACATTATCGCTCACGCATCTACAACACGATTGTCATTGCGAAAGGGTCGTGGTAACACCCGCATTTGCAAGGTTTATGACTCACCCAACCTCCCCGAGGCTGAGGCTATGTTCTCGATTAACGAGGACGGCATTGGCGATGCCGAGTAAGTGCAAGTCATGCTGACCTTGCGTTCGCCAGCAGCCAGCTTGACAACCTGGCACTCGTGCCAGCATTCGGGTCATTTCAATTACAGTGCTCCTTTGGACCCAGTCCTGGCTGCGATGCGCGTTGCCTTACCGTATACCACAAACTTCCACACCAGGGCTGCTACACAGATCTTCTAGACTCGTTTGCTCCTGTATCCTACTGGATTTTCTCGGTCCAGGCAGCAGTAGCAGCCCGCGTGCAATTTTCTGATGTATAGTTTCCTAACCTCTTTGCAATTGATCGATCAAATAAACTGTCTCTGTGCACAACAACACGCATGAGGAAGTGATTTTAAAATCTACTCACAGCTTATATCATGCATGAGCACTGTAATTGCAGAGGAATTGCAGTCATACGTCGCAGCGGTTGAATACGACGTGGGAAACGATCCACCCGCCTGCGTCCAGTCCGGGCCGAAAAGGTAGGTTGCGGGAGGGTCAGGGAACGAGGTGAGAGGGTGAAAAAAATGGGAAAACTGCATTGTTTTGTATTGATTTGCGAGAGCATGGGTTTGTATATAGCATTATAATTTACAGAATACGATATAAATCTTCGTTAGACACCAAATGACATCAATCTAACCCCTCAAATCTTCTTACATATGACAAAATTTAGACTTATTTCGAAGCATGTTTTCGAGATTAAGCCGATGCGAGCCCAAACACGCCGTTTGGAACGCTTTGCGAAGGTGTGTGGGTAATACACCCGCACTTTCGCGTAACTTCGCCTCATCCCAGCCCGCTGCTGAGTCGGAGGCTGCGTTCAAGAAGCCCACTGTTCGCCAGCTCCGCAATACTTTTGACAACTGGGGTGCTCCAGCAGAGGCCGCGCCATTGGGTGGCTTTGCTGTGGCAGAGGCTGCACGCGAGGCTATGATCGCTACGGAGCAAAAGATCGCCGAGGAGCGCGCTGCACGTAACGAGCTCCGCCGTCAGGAGCGCCGCAAGAACCTGGAGTTGGAGGCAAAAATGGAGCGCGAACAGGCAGAGTTGAAGGCCAAGATTGAGGCTCGCAAGCAGCGCCCCGTCTCACTGGCAGATGCTGATCTCAGTTTCCTCATCAAGCCCATGACGTTACAGAACCACTACAATAATGTCGCGCGTGGTATCAAGCCCAAGCTCTCCTCGGGTCTGCACAATCAGCTCGAAGTTTTGCATCAGCTCTCGCTTGATCCAAAGCCTGAGGTCATTGCGAACGTGAACGTTCATAGACTCGCTTCGCTTGCTTGGCGCATTCTTCACACACAAGAGGACATCCAAGTCCGTCACTGCGACGCCATCGTTCGCATCGCATCCATGCTCCCACGTGGTCGTACTGCACCTGAGGTCCAGCATATTGGTGGTGCTCGCTCGCAGGCGTGGTTCATCAAGGAGGCCCACGATCTCAGCCACCCTTCTCAGCTGAATGCAGTCTACTTCAACCGCAACTTCGAATACTACAAGACCTGGATGCAGGAGGCAAGCAATCCCGCCACTCTGGTTGTTAACTTCGTCTTGTCGCTCAAGCATAGGAAGCAGATCACGTCCAGTGTGCTCGAAGGTGAGCTTATCGCTGCCATCGTTGAGATTGGTCGTTTCGATGAAGCTTTGGTCTACGCAGCTGCTAATCTGAAGTCCGCTTCGCATCTCTCTCCAACTGCTATCGAGGCCGCTGCCACCAGCTTCCCCTACTACGATAACATCACAAAGTTGCCCAAGTACAGGGAATCCACTCCCACGAGCGAAGAACTCCTCCGCAACTCCATCACGGAGCGAGGCCTCCATGGTGCTATTGTCGCTTCCGTCCACACCGAGGCCTACAATCTCGCACCTCAGTACTACTCCCTCTTGCAACAACTCAAGGGAGTGAGCCAGGACGAGACCGTTCCAGGCCTTCCCTTCGACGTGGCGTGCGCAATGACTGTCGCGCTTGCGCAGTCGATGGGCAAGTACGAAAGCTCCGAGAGCATCGAGTACCGTGAGGCACTTCAGTATGCTATCGTAGCGCAGGCTGTGGCTGATAACATCTTTACCACTGGCAGCAACCCTCAGGTTATTGATCTCTCTCAATTCTCGGACCCTGAGGTCGCTTCAGCCGTGTTCAAGTACAAGCTGGCAGAGCTCCAGGAGGCTGGCAAGCCAACTAAGGGTCTCACCGTTCGCATCATGGCTCATAACGAACTCCTTGCTCAGAAGGTCTCCGCGAAGCAGGCCGCAGAGGCTGAAGCCGGTGCTGCTCTCTCAGCCGAGCAGCAACGTGAGTTGCGCAACATGCTCTCGCAGCTTGACCTCTTATTTGAGACCGATGTCAGTACTGCTGACTTCGGTGGTCAGGGCGAAACTCAGGATGCTATTACCGTGCGCCAGCTGCGCACGAAGCTCGAGGACCTCAGCATATCCAACCCCGAGCTTGCTATTCGCATGGGTTCACTTGCTGGCCACTTTGGTAACAACACTGTACGACCTATGGCTGAAATCAGCGCAAAGGCAGGTATCACAGAAGTTGGCAAGCCAGACGCCCTCCTTCGTATCGCTGTTGCCGAAGTGTTGACTCAGAACTCCCTGGCATTCGAAGTTAATGACAAGGCCTCCACACTGACGCTCCGTAACTAAGGGACAACCAACGTTATGCTTCCCATGAATTGCCAACACATCTACAGCTGCCTCAGTTGATTCAACACCGTATCGTCACTTCATACTTGATAGATCCACCTACCCACATCACAATCTCCCCACACAAACAACAACAACATTATCATCCAATCTGCATGCTGAAGACGGCATGACTATGCATTGCTCCTGCAGTGCAGAGGGTAAGTTATATTAGGACTGAGCAAATGTAAAGGTTGCTCCAGTAATTAAGCGCCCATGCTCAATCACAACCGACCCAGGTTCTGTGCACTCACTTATGCCATTATTGTCATGTGTGGTTTCATCTTAGAAGCAAGGTGAATGCAACAGAATTCTTATGGCCTCATAGCAAGGTCTGTAATAGTAGTAAACTATAGCTTTGTATGCTAACTCTTCAACCCACCGCTCGTAATACACGACTAAGCACTTTGTATGTAAGGTGGGATATATAACCAGGCAAGTTGTAACTGCTCTGCACTATTGTAAACGAAAGAGCAGGGTTCCATCCCTGTCTCCATGTGCATAGGGGAGGTCCTTACACCTACACTGGCAAGATCTTACGATTTCGTCCTCAGTGCGGTGTGGAATCAAAGCAATTATCTTCTTATCCCGGGCGTTGGTGACCAAGGGTCGGAGGTGGTAGAGCTAAACAGAACCAACGTAAAAGGAGGACTGTCAGTCCGATGAAATAGCACTTGATAGGCAAATCTCCAAGTCTAAATCTACTGAAGCAGCTGACAGGGCTATAGTGATAAATAAGCAGAATAAATGTTAGTCCAAATGAATTAATCTTGATAGCAATTTTCGAGGGGACGGTGGGCAAAGACAGGATGCCTTTGCAAAGAAAGCTTGACGAACAAGATACGGAGGAGTGAACCAGGGGGGAGGGGAGAGAGAGAGAGAGAGAGAGAGAGAGAGAGAGAGAGAGAGAGACTAAGGCAAGGCTCACAAGCCAAGGTAAATGGTAAGCATGGCACAGCAAGGTAGAGAGTTGTCAAGTGGGGTCTCGAGTTAGGCAGCTTGAAGCTCAGGGTGGACTCGGGTCGATTGATTCTTGCCAGAGACCTTGACCATCTCGATTCCCTCCTTGTTAGTCTCCTCCTGAGTTGGTGTCAGTGGCGCATAGAAGCAAGTGTTACGAAGGCAGTCATTGATCTGCTTGATGGAGCTGAAGAGAATAATACCAACCAAGCAAAGAACTAATCCTGCGATACGATACTTTGTCAAGGTTTGCTGGCCAATGGACCAGACATCGAAGTGGTCGTAAATACTGCTTCCTGCAAGTTCTCCGACAATCATGAGGCACATAAGATATGAAGCACCAAGAATCGGAACGAATGTAATGCTGATAGCGACTGTGTAGCAACCATTGAAACCGGTAACCCACATCCAGACTTCACTGTTGCGGGCGTTAGTTCCAAAGTTGTAGAAAACATCCGGATTGATGAGCATGTGGATTAGAACAGCAAATAAACTAAGAATGAGACCACCGAAGAAACCAACCCACGTGCCCGTCAGTGGAGATGGATAAGATGTGTTGGCACGACTGCTAATGACAAAATTATAAGGGTACATTAGGCCGACGATCAGGCAAATCAAAATAAGCACGAAAGTGAGCCAGCCAGGATGGTCGGGTGGATTATCGATGATGCCAGGGACAACGAACACACATGCGCCTGCGGCAGCGAAGAGCAACGCGAGCGCAGTGATTGGGACACATCGCCGAATTGGCATATTCATAACACCAAGGTGGTCAATCATAACAGATGAAACGAGCTTACCAACAAGGAGGACGACGAAGACGACACCAACACCAAGTTCAGGGGTGTTCGCGACGAGATTCATCACAAAAAGGAAACCAATGATCGGAGCAATGAGGTACCACCATCTGAATGGGTCCTGTGGATCGCGGCGCAGATGGAAAAATCGTTTGCAAGCAAGGCCAAAGCCGGAGGGAGCTAGTTCGGGTTCGGAGTCCGGTCCGACCTGAATCCCGTAGTAGCCCAAGGTCTGGGGCTTCACAAACACACTCGGGTCGTACGCGGGATTCGTGCGTGGACACTCGATATTGGCGAGGTAAGGGTTCTCAATGATTGAAGAGGAGAGTGATGGCTGTTCTGCTTTCTTAGCCTCTTCAGCAGCAGTGGGAGCTTCCAGTCCCAGTACCACGTCGCCCTTTTCAGGTTGTGCGTTAGACGTGGAGGGCTGGCTTGATGCGGCAGCACCACCGTAGGCCTTCATGTACTTCTCCTTGAGTGGGAGGAACGCCGAATGGTACAGCTTCTTCAAGTATTCGAATTCGTCTTTCTCGTCGCGATTAGGCGAACGGTACGCTTCGATGAAACGGACGATTGTTGAGGCGAGGGTGCCTACTGCAAATGAGGATGCAGTGGCGATGTGGCTAGATTGCATCTGGTTGCCGAGACGGGTACCAATCGACGACTGGGTCGCGTTGGAGAAACCGGTAGAGAGTGCAAGAATCGTGCCGACGAAGTAAAGCACTGGGCTATAAAGTGGCCTGTGTTTGGCGGCCTCGACTGCTGGATCATCTGACTTGCCTAGATAAGGCTCCGCAGCATTTGCACCCGCCTCAACATCTGCGTGCGCTTCAGGAGCACCCTCCTGCTTGACATCACCCGCAGCGGGAACGGGATGGGCGGCCTTGATGTCGGCGGGCAGCTCTGCGGCATGGAACACGACTGCATTGCTGGTCTTGTTTACGTTTTCGGGGGTAATAACCTCACCAATGCTGGTGGGCTGCTCGTTTGAGTTGGACATATTGCTTTGTGGGATTTGTTTGATTTGCTTGGTGTATAATTTCGACTCAAGCAACTTGATATCAACGGCGATCCCGAGTACTCAAGGGACGTTGCAAAGTGTGGTTGAGGGAATTTAAATGTGCGTGAATCCAGAGCGCACGGTTCTAGTCGTCGTGTGGATCAGTTACTTAATTCTTATGATCCAACCTAACGCCTAGTCGAGGACTACGGTTGATTCACCTCCACCAACGCCACAATCACGGTTTCTTATCGAGTGTAGGCACTGAAAAATGCGCTGCGGAGTTCGGTCATGAGGTGGATCGTTTCTTCGTCGTACCTGTATTCCGCTCGATGTAGCGGAGTTCTGGTACCAAAGCTTCCCTTCACCCCCTCCTAGCGACCGTTTCGAACTCTGGAAGTTGTTTTGTATCGTCGATGCGATGTGAATTTACAGGGATGGGGGTGTGAGAAGAGCAGGAGAGGGCTATTTCATAATGTATCCCGCGTGATCCCGCTCGGAAAATCAGTTTTGACCCACCAAACAGCAAGAAACATCGTCAAATCCCAAACATCCTGTCCCGCTCGAAATCAAACAACCGTTAGGTCTTGGCAACGAGTGCGCTCTGGCTGGATCGACCTGACCTATACAGCCAACGCCGAGCGTGTAAGATAGAGAGCCATGATATAACGCTATGCGTGTCCCCAGACTGACTTCAGGCTCAGTGCATATGGCAGAGGGCTCCGCGGTTGACTGCTCTTGAACGGGCATTTGCCAACTTTGAACCTTGGGATACCAGTCGAATCCCTTGCGGCACTCCTGACTCATGGTCTTGATCTTGTTTTGCTTGCCATCACCATTCCAGAGCCGTTCCCTTGCCAAGGGCAGCGCGGCAAAACTTGCAGCGCCGCTGGAGATCAAAGCAAGAGGCACTCGAGCACAAGGTTTGTGCTGAAGAACCAGGCTCGACGTGAGTCCAGTCTCGTTTCCCTGGTCACTGAGCCTTGCGTAATCCTTTTACCTCACGAGCACGCGGAGGAAGTACAGGACTGCACCGTCCTAGCTTCTCCACAACACCAAGTAGGCTCGCTCCTATATTCAAATCTCAACAGACACATCTCGGACCGACTTGTCATATCAGACCATGTCGTTCCGACCACAACAACCCCAAACGCGAAGCGCGTTCCCTACACCCCTGGGACAATCCCAGGGCCACCAATTTGCACATTCGATGGGACACACGGGTGCCCTTCCTCCGATGGGTTCTCATGATTCTGCTGCCACAACGGGTGGGCCAGGCGGATTGCCATCGACCTCCTCAGCCCAAGCCAGCAGCACGCATGCCTTCCCTCACACGTCGCCGACGGCATATCATGCGAGCAGTCTTGTCAACCCCGGTTTGCCTACATCACGAGAACATCCCAGTCATCAGATGCCATCTGCATATGGCTCGACGTCCATGATGCCCTCCTATCCACCAGTGAGCTCAACCCCGACCATGCCAGTGCCTCCTACGACAGGCACTTCATCCGGCACAGCACTATCAGGTATGAGTACTGTGACTGCTGCCACAACAGTCGCAGCTTCGTACCCTTCCACTGCACAGTCAAACTCGCTCTCAGGAACAGTGAGCTATATGGGTGAGCTTTCCAACGGAATGATGCACGGCCAGGGTGTATTGCTGTACCAGTCCGGAGTACGTTATGAAGGCTCGTTTGTAAACGGCAAGCGACATGGCCCGGGCAAGTTACTTTACCCCGTCCAGCCCACCCAGCCTGGCGAACCTATCCGTTACACCATTGTTGAGGGAACCTTTAAGGATGACGAGCTGGTAGGCGATGGAACAGTGACGTACCCGAATGGCGAGAAGTATGTGGGCCAGATTAAGGACGGCACCATGCACGGTTTCGGCACGTATTACTACCGAAACGGCGATAAGCACACGGGTCATTGGATCAATGGCCTTCGCTACGGCCATGGTGTGATGATTTTCGCAGCCAATGAAACCACCGGAGAGGAGAAGTACGATGGTGAATGGAAGGCCGATCGCATGGATGGATGGGGCAAGTATTACCATGCCGATGGTTCGGTCTATGAAGGTGAATGGGCCGATGGCAAGATGCACGGCCGAGCCAAGTTCTACTATGCCAACGGCAACGTCTACGAAGGTCAGTTTGCATTCGATGTTAAGCATGGCTGGGGTGAACTTATCTACGCGAAGGGTGGTCGCTACCGAGGTTCATGGGTTAATGATGTCGCTGAAGGTCAGGGTGAGGTCATCTACGAAGGCGGAGAGATCTACAAAGGTTCCTTCGTGGCCGGTGTCAAATCAGGGCCTGGTGAGTTGATTTTCACAACTGGTGAACGACTTCAGGGTACATGGGAGAACGATAGACTCGTCGGCCGAGGACGCATGATCTATGAAAATGGCAACGTGTATGAGGGCCAGTTTGAGGACGATCTCTGCCATGGTTTTGGTGTCTTGTACGACAAGGCGACCAATACGCGATACGAAGGTAACTGGGTCAATGGTCAGCGCCATGGCCAAGGAACGGTTTATTTCCCGGATGGAGGCTATGCTGCAGGTGAGTGGTGCGAGGGCAGGCCAGTCAAGCTGACGTACACTTTTCCTAGCAACAGCCCATGGGTGAACCCAAACTAAGCGAGTCCAACAACAATGCCTTAATCATTACCCGATAGGCAGTGCCACGTAAGCTCAATTGCTTCGGCTTCGGCTTCGTCGCTTCCCTTCCCACTCAATGACTGAGCCTGTATCGTCAGACGGTTCTTACATGGACTTGGCGAACATTGCAACACTCATGTGGTGTCGTGGGTGTTGTGGCGAAGGAGATTCCTAGTAATAAATGCTCCACACATGATATGATCTCTTCATTGCCGTTATCGCTGACCTGCTCCTACCATAAGTTGTCATGGCCCAATCAATCGCTGAGGGCTTGTATTCAACAACATACTAAAGGTGTTAGTCGTCAAAGAGAGAAGTCTTCTTGCTCGTGGATGTTTGGCTATTAATGTACGCAGAGAAATTAAAGTCATCACCAATAGCACCAGTGGAAGAGGTTGACGTGTTGCCGCTTCCTAGCACGGCGAATAGATCGTCGTCAAGGTTCTTAGCCGCCGCCAGGCCAGTTGTAGTGTTGGTCTTGCTGCCACTGTCACCAAAGAGACTAGCACCGATCTTACCGCTTGAGGATGTTTGGTCGTCGTCAAAAGAGAACAGCGAGTTGTCAATCTTGGGCGCAGGTCGTGCCGGGGCATCCGATGCATCTGCCTTGGATGCTGCAGATGCACCCTCGTTTGTACCAAAGGCTTCGAGATTGTCCTGCACTGCTTGGTCAGCTTGCTCAATGAGCAGAGCAGCTTCGCTATGCTCCTCATTCTTGACCAAATCCTTTTCAGTCTTCTGCTGCACAGCAGTCTTGGGGATGTAGATACCTTCCAGAGCCTTGCTTGTGGTACTCAATACTTGAGTCGAGTCATCGTCATCATCAAACAGAGTGGACCGACGTGACACGGGGGCGACTGTGATTGTAGCTGAGGCCGGAAGCTTGGGTACAGAACGCTCGGCTGCTGGCACTTCATTCGGCTCAAACAGACTTGTCTTACCCTTGGGGACTGGAACGGGGAGAGGTGCGACACCAAATCGATCTTCATCGTCTTCTGGAGCCTTCTCTTCAGAGGCAGTGGGAGAAGCAGAGGCATCAGTTGCAGGTGTCTCCGGAGCTTCAGGTGCTTTGGTGACAGACTGGGTAGTTGCCTCGGTGTGTCCCAAGGGAAGTACAATGCTACGGGGCTCGTGAGTTTTAGACTTGGCGGCAGCGGCAGCAGCCATAGAGAGGATATCGACAGGCTTGGCGGCATCGGGGTTAAAAAGGGAGTTTGCTGCTGGGGCAACTGGGACGGGTTCTTCAGTCGGATCGAAGGGAGCTGGGGCGTCTGACTCGGCGAAGAGATCAACCTGTTCGACACGAACACGAGATTCGGTCTCTGCAAAGTCAAACGAGGCGATATTCACCTTAGTTCCAACACTTCGCTTAGGAGGCAGGGTGGTGTCGTCACCGACTTCATCTGCCTGCTCGCGCAGTGCCTTAAGTCGAGCCAGCGGATCAAGTTCCTTCGAGTTGGACATTCAGTGTGTCGCTCTAGAGTAGAGAAGTGGGGCAGTTTGATGGATTAGAGCGAGCCATGACATAGATTACCGGCGTAAATGGGTGTTTACTCGGAGAGAAGCAATGGGGCGGAACGGGCTGACAGTCTACGTGGTCATACATCGCATATCCGAGGCTCAAAGGGCTTGCTACCTGGAATCTCGACTGAGTCCAGGTTTTGATGTCCATTACTGCAGCTTCTAAGCATGCTACGCGGGCTGAGCGAAATCTAGGTAAGCACTCCACACATGCCACATCAATTGTAGCTACCGTCTCTGTGCCACACGCACACTGTGTCCACATTCCAGTTCCCTAGCAAGTGTTCGATTGACTTCAAATTCGGCCAGGCGAGTTCAGTGTCAGTTACAATTGTGGTTGCACAGGTGTGACATACATTCAGAAAGGCATATAGATGACGGGTTGCGAAACGTAGTGTATTATTTACATAACTTATAATACATAGCGTTAGATACACTTGCACAAAGGAGAAAAAGCAATAAATATCATCGCCAAAGAAAAAGGCGTCACACCGTGAAGTTCGGCAAGTGATGCATTCGATCAAAAGGTTAAGTATACACACCGCCTCGCTTCCTTAAAGTTTAGAATCCGAGGATAGCTTGGCCAAAATAGGAATATCCGCAATAAGAGTCTTTCGAGACATGCTCTTCGAAATGAGGGGTTGCTTACGAAGCGCACTCAGACGCTCGACCAAGGTTTCGAGGGTGACCTCGTTCTGGTAGTAAGGTGCTAACTCAACTGATTCAGCACTACTTACACCTTGGGGATCGCCGCGCTTAGGCTTCTCGGAGGTAGCGGATGGCACCAGGATACCAAGGTTTTTCAACACCGAGCATGCGTTGTCCAGGGTCTCCTTCGAGCTTGCTTCGAAGAAGCAAAGCATGGACTCGTGATACAAGGTAGTGCCAAGCCACTGCGCCTGGGTGACCAACTGGTCCCGCCTCATGCTTCGCGAGGGTTGCAGCGAGTACAACATCAGCGTGACTGTGTAGAACGAGTCGATAAATGGCCACAACAAGGCGCACAAGAACGAGAAGTGAGTCTCACCGGTGGGTGCAACCTCAACCTTGTCCTCACCTGCCATCTGGAGTACACCCCGATCGAGCATATACTTGAGGGTGAGCATGTGGTCTTCAGGTTCGTCAGGGTTAGGCTTGAGGACGAAGTCCGACTTGAGCATGGTGTGCAAGAATTGGACCTCAGCAAGCGCCTGATGAATCGAGACCGCAGTGGACGATGTGGACTGCTTTCGCTCCTCACCAGCCGTTGAAGAAGAGTTACGTCGGGACAATGAGTACAAGACAACGCACCAGAGTGCCTCGCGATAGAACATGTCCACGAGACGGTTCTTGTACTGGCCAAGAACAAGCATGTTGTTGTACTCCTGTCGAGACGCGATTGCGGGTTGGTACACCGAGGAGTGACTCATATTGAGAACATCCTTCAGGAGCGCCAACGAGTCATCAACGACAGCATCGACGGACTCCATTTCAACGCCGAACACATAACCACCTCGTGCCTCGATCTCCTGTCGAAGCCATGCAAACTTGGTGACAAGTTGGCTGCGCGTAATACCCTGGCGGTACTGCAGGAGAAGTGTGGCAACAATCTGTGCGGGCATCACCTCCAGACCTCGTGACAAGTCGTAGACAATGTTGCATGCCAGAGTCTTGTTCATGTATCGGCGATGGCCTGGGTTGTTGACGGGATCGTAGACCGTCTTCTCCTCGCCTGCTGGAACTGGAGGCTCGAGTGCCAGGGGGGCCAGTGGTGCGGGAGTGGCAGCCTGCTGAACAAGCTTGCGCTCTGCAAGAAGGGATCCAACGACACGGTCATAACCATTCGTGGCAGTCATCTGCTTAAGGTGTTCGTTGGTCCATTCCTTGACAGAGAATGGCTTTGAAAAGACGACGGTGGTTCTACCGAAGTTGGCGTTGATGACAGAGCGTGCACCACGGACAAGCGCAGTCAAGGACTCCTTGATCTTTCGTTGGCCTGAGAGCTCATTGGCATACATGTGCGACTCCATCGTCTTCTCGTAGTTGATGGTAATTGGAACAATAGTCAGGTCATCAACCACACCTCGCTGAACAGCATTCGTAAGCATAGTGACGAAACCCATCTTCGGTTGGAGCATCTTGCCAGTACGCGATCGAGTGCCTTCAATGAAGAACTCAATGGATTGACCCCTCGAGAGGAGACTCTCAACGTACTTCTGCAAGATGACTGTGTACAACTTGTCATTAGCGAAGCTTCGGCGGATAAAGAATGCACCGGAGTTGCGGAAAAGCCACCTGACAAAGAAGATGCCCAAAAAGTCCTCACCAGCCGCGATGAATGGCATAGGAAGATGTAAGAGCAGTGCCACATACGACACAATCAAGAAGTCCATGTAGCTGCGGTGCGTGGGAATGTAGATGACAGGTCCCTTTGCGGCAGCGGCCTTGACCTCGTTGAGGTTGTCAAGCGCTACATGCAAGCCGGTATAGATGCGGCGCCAAACCTTTCGCAAGACCAGGCCAAGTGAACCAATCACACGATCGTCGGTCTGGCCGAACATATTGCGTGCAATCGATTGCGCTCGCGCCTGAGCCATCTGCTGGGGTGTGAGTGCGGCATTCTTCTTGCTTTGTGCCTTCGATAACGATTGAGCTTCGGCATCAATGGCTGCGATGACTTCTTTGCTGTTGAGCACCTCCTCCATAAGCTGCTGAATTGTGGGTGCGGGAGGGTACATTTTCTTGGCAAGACGCTCGCTCAAGGTATTCTAGAGAGTGGCAAAGCGATATGAAGCAACGGGGATTAGATCCAACGCACTTGGGAAAGGAACGACGAATGCTGACCCAACGGGTAAATGAAAAAGTGAGAAAGAAATCTAAGTGCTTCTTGGCACCGCCTAAGAGTGAAAAGTATCTTGACGGCTTCCTATCATCCGCACTCGAATGTTTCTTGCATTAACCCGGCGCGCCATCCCACTTGAATCTAGGAGTAAACGCGTGGCAGAAGGGCAATGCGTGGTGATCTATTCCAAACGCAAGAATTGCGAGAGGACTGAATAAGGCAAAATGGATGAAAGCAACGAGGGTTCAGAAAGAGATAATACTTACCGCAATCATATCTGAATCAGGGAAGATTCGCGCAGTGAGTGGCGTAGTGGGCGTGAGAGGGAGCTCACGAGCTACGTTAATGTGACGAAGGTCACGACCCTCAGCCAGGCTCAGCTGCTTAGGAGCCTTGAGGGTGTAATTAGTAAGACCATAGGCAAAGAGTTCCGAGTATCGTACCCAATCAATAGGTCTCAGATCCAGGTCGAAGATCTTGCGTTCCTCTGGGGAAAGGGACTGCCAGGCAGAGCGTACATTTTGATTGCTGAAAATCCATTGGTTTTGTACGAAGTGCCTGAACGCTTCGATAATCACACGCACCTGCCAGAGCAGCTTGTTAAACAATTGTGCCTTTTCGGCGAAACCAGGTGCTCCGGTGAGTGCGAGAGTATTGAGGATAGTAGAAGGTACGGAATATTGCAGGAAAAACGCGATCTGATACATTTGAGGGGAACGAAGGAAGCGGAAGCTAACGGGACCGACCGCGCGAGGTGGTGGATAGCGTGAGAAGAACGTCTTGATCACACGCACGGCATTACCCCAAACCAGCGGGTGCTCCGATGACGATGCAGCCTGGAAGACGAGGTAGCGATCCTGATCGTAGATAGCAGAGATCGCAACAAGGATTGAGTTGGACACGTAGTCAACCGGAATGACATCACCAATGTTAAGTGGTGAGCCGGGAAGGAACTTGACGACACCCATACCAACAGCGACGAAGACTGCACCAGCAGCAGAGACAACATCTACCCAGCCTGGCACAGGCTCGGAGGCTGCACAACCGACAATTGAAGGACGAACGATCGCCAAGGGTAAGTTACCACGATTTTTGAGCAGCAGGTGCTCGGTCATCGCTTTGGTGAAAGTGTACGTATTAGGCCAGTTGCGAAGAATACCTGTGGACAGAATGCTGTCCAGATCGCTTGTAGGCATCTTCATAACCTTCTCAATCAGCGCCTCTGGATCGAAGCCGAGTGGATATACCTTCTCATCGATCCAGCTGTTCGAGGGCTGGTTCGAGTTGACGTAGCAGGTTGAGACGTGAACAAATGCTTTGACGTGCTTGCATTCATGAGCCAACTCAAGCATACGCAGGGAGCCGAGGGTGTTCAGCTCCAAAGCACGGTCCAGTCGTTCGTTGAAGTCGACGACAGCGGCGCAGTGGATCACGATGTTCACGTTTTCGATGAGCATTTGGCGCACTTCATCACTCATGCCTACTTTGGGCTGCGTCAACTCACCAGGCACAGCAACGAGTTTCGACAAAGCCCAAGCATCGAAGTCCTTTCGCTGGCTGCGCAGGGTCGTGAAAATCCGGGAACCGAGGATTTCTTCCTTCATGCGGTCCTGGGGGTTTTGGTTCTTGCGAGGTCGCACGAGAACGTAGATCCGACCCACATTCGGAATGCTGCGGAGGATCTTCTCGAGGATAACCTTGCCGACGAAACCAGTGGCACCCGTCAAGAAAACGTTGCGATTCTCGAATGTCTTGATGACAGAGAGATTGGAGAAGTCCAACCCTGCCGCATCGCCATTTCCAGTCCCGTTCTTGCCCGCACCGGCAGTGGGGACAAAGCTCAGTTGTGAAGACATGATTGGTAGGGTGATCGGCGAATGCCTACGTAATCAATTGCCCGTAGCTCGTTGGCTTGTGAGTTTGGTCGGGTGGAACGAGTTGCTCGCTCGCTCAAGACACCGATAAGGTTGTCAGTGGGCGCGAACGAGACTGTCTTACTGAGCGATGGGTGGTCCAGACACTCAGCCTGTCAGTCAGTCGCTCAGTCGCTCAGTCCTGACTCACAGTACGCGTTGCCGTGCGTGCGTGAGTGAGAATCAAGGCCGAGGCGAGGTGCGTATCGCGCGCGCTTAATTTAGTGCGTGCGGTACGCGGTGCACAACTCTAGATACAGACATGCATGAAGAAAAATACCACAGTAAGTATACGTTTGCCAAGTCCCTAGTGAAGATTTACTCACACCGAATGCGCTTCATACCCACCCACCCTACATACCTCCACCGATTCTACTCCCTCTGGGCCGAGATTTGAAATTTGCCGTGTGAAGTGCGGTGCGTAGGGAGGTCAAAGGCGGCCTTCGGGGCAGTGTGGCGCGGACATAAAACAACGCGTGGGCTGGCTGTGAGGAATTCACTCATCTAACCAACTATCTATCTTACACACTGTGGCGAACCCCTCAGTTCAGCGATGAATATCTTGTGGCATTTCATATCACACTTTCTATTTCATCACCCCCGAGTGCGGTTGCGCGCCCGTCCCGTCGATCGCCCGCCGTGGCCGGTTTTGGCCGGATCCGGCTAGCGAGGGGATTTTCTGGGATTTTCCGGCATTTTTTGGCTTTTTTGGTATTTTTGGCTATTTTTTTGCCAGGAGGCGACCCAGGGAAAGGATTGTGTGGTGAGACGGGTATTCCGGCACCCCGGGGCGCGGTCAGCAGGGAAAAAGTGGGAAAAATATCTCATGTGGAGAGAAGCCAAAAAGCGAGTGGTTTTTGCTGATTTTAATGAGAAAACCAACGCTAAGTGAGGGGGATCTTGTGGTTATTGCATAGATTACACACTTATATATCACATTAACACCATGTACCTCTCTAGTCAACCCCGGATTGATCATGTCGACTGAAGCAAAGGAAGTGTGCCGAGCATTCCGTAACTCTGGCAAGTGCAGATATGGTATGTATACTCCACAATCGCCCCTGCATGCTATATTCCCCTGCGAGTCCTCTCTGCGTAGATTCGTTTCGTCTCAGTTTTCCCCACGTTTTACGGTGCGGTTTACCCCAATATTCCCCCGAAACTGATTGGGTGGGATGGAAACCTCCGCAGCAACGTGCTGGAGTGAACATGAAACGTCACGGGTCGCACGGGGACGAGGGTTGGTATGCCATGAAAAGAAAACTAGGGCTTGATATCTCTCGAATGCACCCTAGATGCTTCTCTCACACGATGCCATTTGATACCAAATTCCCCCACACACACAGGCGAGAAGTGCAAGTACGAGCACTCAGAGGGTGAGCCTATCCCACGCCCCCCTCGTGTTGCAAGCGAGCCCTGCCGCTACTTCACTGAGAATGGCAAGGCCTGCCGCCTCGGTCGCTTCTGCCCCTTCTACCACGGCGAGAAGGACAAGGGTCGCGTTGTTCCCGAGATCTGCCGACGCTTCCGACGTGGTGAGTGCACTGATGAGAAGTGCACCCGCCTCCACGAGACCGTGGCACCTGAGGAGTTGCGTGATGAGCCATGCGGCAAGTGGGTCCGCACGGGTGAGTGCGCTGCTCATGAGAAGAACCTGTGCGTCTACCAGCACACCGAGGAAATGAAGGGCAAGGATCCCAACTTCCAGCCGCCTCGTCCTGCTCGTCGCCGCCGTCGTCTGGGTGGTCGCCGTGGCCGTGGCCGCCGTCATGCCGCTGGCAAGACCGAGGGCGCTGCTGCTGCTTCCGGTGAGGGCGATGCCAAGACGGAGACTACTGGTACTCAGGAGGGCGCTGCACAGAAGCGCACTGGTCGTCGACGTGGTAAGGGTCGCCGTGGCCTCCGCCGCAAGCGCGCTGCGGCTGGTGGCAACGGTGCTGCAGGTGCTGGTGAGGGTGCTGCCGCTGGTGAGGGTGCTGCTGCTGGTTCAGAGCAGCGCCAACGTCGTGGTCGCCGCCTCCGACGCTCCAACATCTGCTACAAGTTCAACTCTCCTGAGGGCTGCAGCCGCACTGACTGCCCCTTCGAGCACAAGAAGCGCGAACCTCGCCGCCAGGATGGTGAGGGTGCAGCTGCTGCAACCGCTCAGGAGTAAGTTGGGGCAGGTTGTTGACTGAGGGCACGGATTTTTCCTCTTTTCCACCTTCCCCCATCGTCCTTGTCCCACAACAAGGGCAATCAGCTAGCGTCTGCACACACGAACTCCCCGCACGCGAGAGAGAGAAGGAGTAGCAGGCGCGGCTGTATAGGCATGCCAGGCACGCTATATCCCCCCCCCACCCCCCCCCCCCCCCCCCCCCCCCCCCCACACCTCGCACCCTACACCACCCCCCC
>Ga0180217_1000863_pt1 | contig 39404 bp, 37 predicted proteins | sample eDN3rd37CBELigOP_FD_128521 | JGI IMG/M metagenome (GOLD analysis project Ga0180217, IMG submission 128521) | Enriched Organic Plus compost microbial communities from Emeryville, California, USA - eDNA 3rd pass 37_C BE-Lig OP (version 2) (version 2) ...
AGCCACCCAGCTGGGACATACAATCCACTTCGGCCACGGCCGGCCCCGTTTTGTTGCCTCGAGAACAACAATTCTGCCGGGTCGGCCGTGCGCCTCTCTCCCCTCAGTTGGGAGAAGAACCAATTAAATTTGGGACGGAGCAGCGGGATCGCGCTCCGTCCCAAATTTAATTACCTCCGTCCCCCAGCAGCGCGGCGTGCCAGGCGATGTGCTCGCCGATGAAGCTGGCGATGAAGTAGTAGCTGTGGTCGTAGCCCGGCCGCATCCGCAGCGTGAGCGGATGCCCCGCGGCCTCGCAGGCCTCGCGCAGCAGCTGCGGCCGCAGCTGCGTCTCCAGGAACTCGTCGTCGGCGCCCTGGTCCACCAGCAGCGGCAGCACCTGCTTCGCTTCCGTGCCGAAGCCGGCGGCGACCAGCTCGCACGCGTCCCAGCGCTTCCACGCGGCGCGGTCCTCGCCCAGGTAGGCGGCAAACGCCTGTTCGCCCCAGGGCACGCGCGAGGGCGCCACGATCGGCGCGAACGCCGACACGCTGCGGTACAGCCCCGGGTTGCGCAGCGCCGCCACCAGCGCGCCGTGCCCGCCCATCGAATGCCCGGAGATCGCGCGCGCGCCCGCCGCCACGGCCGGGTACGTCTCGACCCACGCCGGCAGCTCGCGCGTCACGTACTCGTGCATGCGGTAGTGGCGCGCCCACGGCGCCTGCGTCGCGTCCACGTAGAAGCCCGCGCCCTTGCCGAGGTCGTAGCGCTCCGGCGCGTCGGCCACGTCGTCGCCGCGCGGGCTGGTGTCCGGCGCCACCAGGATCAGGCCGTGCTCGGCCGCGTGGCGCTGCGCGCCGGCCTTGGTGATGAAGTTCTGCTCCGTGCAGGTGAGCCCGGACAGCCAGTACAGCACCGGGCACGGCCGGCTCGCCGCCTGCGGCGGGAAGTACACGCCCACCGTCATGTCGCAGCCGAGCACGCGCGAGCGGTGCCGGTACACGTCCTGCCAGCCGCCGAAGCAGGCGTGGCGCTCGAGCCGGGTGGTGCCGGGCGCGTCCATGCTCAGAAATGCACCACGCTGCGGATGGACTGGCCGGCGTGCATCAGCTCGAACGCGCGGTTGATGTCCTCCAGCGGCATGGTGTGGGTGACGAACGGCGCGAGCTGGATCTCGCCGCGCATCGCGTCCTCCACCATTCCCGGCAGTTGCGAGCGGCCCTTCACCCCGCCGAAGGCCGTGCCCATCCACTTGCGGCCGGTCACCAGCTGGAACGGCCGCGTCGAGATCTCCTGGCCCGCGCCGGCCACGCCGATGATCACCGACTGGCCCCAGCCGCGGTGCGCGCACTCGAGCGCGGCGCGCATCACCTGCACGTTGCCGATGCACTCGAACGAGTGGTCCACGCCCCAGCCGGTCATGCCGATGATGACCTCCTGGATCGGCTTGTCGTGGTCCTTCGGGTTCACGCAGTCGGTGGCGCCCATCGCGCGCGCCAGCTCGAACTTGGCGGGGTTGGTATCAATGGCGATGATGCGCCCGGCCTTCGCCATGCGTGCGCCCTGGACCACCGCCAGGCCGATGCCGCCGAGGCCGAACACCGCCACCGAATCGCCCGGCTGCACCTTCGCGGTGTTGCGCACCGCGCCGATGCCGGTGGTGACGCCGCAGCCGAGCAGGCACACGTGCCCGTGGTCGGCCTGCGGATTGATCTTCGCCAGCGAGACCTCGGCCACCACCGTGTACTCGCTGAAGGTCGAGCAGCCCATGTAGTGGTAGAGCGGCTGGCCGTCGCAGGAGAAGCGCGTGGTGCCGTCGGGCATCACGCCCTTGCCCTGGGTCGCGCGGACCGCCACGCACAAGTTCGTCTTGCCCGACTTGCAGAACAGGCACTCGCCGCACTCGGCGGTGTACAGCGGGATCACGTGGTCGCCCGGCTGCACGCTGGTCACGCCTTCGCCCACCTCGACCACCACGCCCGCGCCCTCGTGGCCCAGCACCACCGGGAACAGGCCTTCCGGATCGTCGCCCGACAGCGTGAACGCATCGGTGTGGCAGACGCCGGTGTGGGTGATGCGCACCAGCACTTCGCCCGCGCGCGGCGGCGCGACGTCGATCTCCACCACCTGCAGCGGCTGGCCTGGCGCGAAGGCGACGGCGGCGCGTGACTTCATGGCGGGGCTCCTGTTCGGCGGGAGGCCAGTATATGGAGACGGGACCGCCTCAGTACGCGAACTCGCGGAAGACGGGGTCCACGCTGCCGCCCCACTCGCCATGGAACAGCTCGAGCTTGCGCTCGGCCGGGGTCTGGTTGGCGTCCACGTACTCCAGCAGCGGCGCGAGGAAGATGCGCTCGTCCACGCCGTTGCGGTTGGTGCGCGCGCGGCGCTGCAGGCCGGCGGCGGAGATCTCCAGCGCGCGCCGCGCCAGGTCGCGCACGGTGGCGCCGCGGCCGAGCGAGGCCGGCGCGGCCAGCTTCAACGCGCGCTTCGGCACGCCGTCGCGCAGCGCGTGGCGCTCCTCGAGCGTGAAGTCCTTCACCAGGTCCCAGGCCGCGTCCAGCGCCGCGTCGTCGTACAGCAGGCCCACCCAGAACGCCGGCAGCGCGCACAGCCGGTTCCAGGGGCCGCCGTCGGCGCCGCGCATCTCCAGATACTTCTTCAGCCGCACTTCCGGGAAGGCGGTGGTCATGTGGTCGGACCAGTCGCGCAGCGTCGGCCGCGCGCCGGGCAGCGCATCGAGCCGGCCGGCCATGAAGTCGCGGAACGACTTGCCGCTGAGGTCGATGTACTTGCCGTCGCGGTAGGAGAAGTACATCGGCACGTCGAGCAGGTAGTCCACGTAGCGCTCGAAGCCGAAGCCGTCCTCGAACACGAAGTCGAGCATGCCGGTCCGGTCCGGATCGGTGTCGGTCCAGATGTGGGAGCGGTACGAGAGGTAGCCGTTGGGCTTGCCCTCGGTGAACGGCGAATCGGCGAACAACGCGGTGGCCACCGGCTGCAGCGCCAGCGACACGCGGAACTTCTTCACCATGTCCGCTTCGCCGCCGAAGTCGAGGTTGACCTGCACGGTGCAGGTGCGGGTCATCATGTCGAGGCCGAGCTTGCCGACCTTCGGCATGTACGCGCGCATGATCCGGTAGCGGCCCTTGGGCATCCACGGCATGTCCTCGCGGCGCCACTTCGGCTGGAAGCCCATGCCCAGGAAGCCGAGCCCGAGCTCGTCGGCGACGCTGCGCACCTCCTTGAGGTGGCACTCGACCTCGCAGCAGGTCTGGTGGATGTTCTCCAGCTGCGCGCCGGACAGCTCGAGCTGGCCCGCGGGTTCCAGCGTCACCGACGCGCCGTCGCGCAGCAGCGCGATGGTGCGCGGCGGCTGGCCGTCCACCGATTCCTGCACCGGTTGCCAGCCGTGGCGCTGCATGCCGGTGAGCAGGGCCTCGATGCCGCGCTCGCCATCGAACGTGGGCGGCCGCAGGTCGTCGAGGCGGAAGCCGAACTTCTCGTGCTCGGTGCCGATGCGCCAGTCGGCGCGGTCGGGCCGCGCGCCGGACGCGAGGTATTCGACCAGCTCGCGGCGGTCGGTGACCGGGGATTCGGCGACGCTGCTCGGGCTCGACATCGAAACCTTCCTGTAGGGCCGACCCGGGGTCGGCTGCGGAATCTTAAATGCGGGAGCCGACCATGGGTCGGCGCTACGCCAGGCCGAGCCAGCCGGCCACGACGGCGCGCAGCTCGTCCACGCCCTGGCGCGACTCCGCCGAGAATGCCTGCACGCCCACCGTGTCGCCCCAGGCCGAGGCGAGCTCGCGCCGCACCGCCAGCAGCGCGTTCGCCTGCGCGCCGCGGCCGAGCTTGTCGGCCTTGGTCAGCAGGGCGTGCGCGGGCAGGCCGCGCTGCACGGCGTAGCCCAGCATCTGCCGGTCGTAGTCCTTGAGCGGATGGCGGATGTCCATCACCACCACCAGCCCGCGCAGCGCCTGGCGTGAGGCGAAGTAGCCCTCGATGAAGCGCTGCCAGTGCGCCTGCAGGTCCTGCGGCACCTTGGCGTAGCCGTAGCCCGGCAGGTCCACCAGCCAGCGCGCGGCCTCGGGCGGGGGCGTGGCGCCGGGCGGCGCCGGCGGCGCGACGTCGAAGTACACCAGCTGCTGGGTCCGGCCCGGCGTCTTCGAGACGCGGGCCAGCGCGTTCTGCTGGCACAGGGCGTTGAGCGCGCTGGACTTGCCGGCGTTGGAGCGGCCGGCGAACGCGACCTCCCGGCCGAGGTCCGGCGGGAGCTGGCGCGGCTCGTGGGCGGCCAGGCGGTAGCTGGCGCGGGCGAAGGGATTGGGGGTGGCCATCGGCATAGCTTCGCACGCCGCCCGGACACGGTTTGACCGTGCGCGGCCCCGGGCCGGATAATTCCGGGACTTTGCGGCCGCCACGCGGCCGCCCCTCGAGTCCGGAGCCTCGCATGCGCAAGTCCCGCGCCTACGCCATCGCTGCCCTCGCCACCGTCGCCGTGGCCGCCGCCGCGTACGCCCAGCAGACCACCCCGCAGCCGCCGGCCGGCGAAGCCGCCGCGCCCGCCGCGTCCACCACGGTCGCGCTGCCCGAGAACGCGCCGGTGCAGGCGAGTGCGCTGGACGCGGTCGGCGAGCTGGCCAGCGCCCACTGGGGCGACGCCAAGGCCGGCGCCGGCAAGGCCGCGGCCTGCGCCGCCTGCCATGGCGTGGACGGCAACCCGAGCGATCCGCAGTACCCGCGCCTGGCCGGCATGCCGGAGCGCTACACGGCCACCCAGCTGGCGCTGTTCAAGAGCGGCGAGCGCAACACCGGCATGGCCGCGATCATGCAGCCCTTCGCCGCGCCGCTCTCGGCGCAGGACATGCGCGACATCGGCGCGTACTTCGCCCAGCAGAAGGCGGGCGCCGGCATCGCCGACGACACCGTCATCGCCGACGGCCCGAACAAGGGCCTGAAGTTCTACGAGGTGGGCGAACGCCTGTTCCGCGGCGGCGACGCGGCGCGCGGCATCCCCGCGTGCATGGCCTGCCACGGCCCCGCCGGCGCCGGCAACCCGGGCCCGGCCTACCCGCACATCGGCGGGCAGCAGTCGGCCTACGTGCAGCGCCGCCTCGAGGAGTACCGCGCCGGCACGACCAACGAGCGCGACCGCCGCAACTTCGACGTGATGGCCGCCGTCGCCCGGCAGCTGACCGACGAGGAGATCGGCGCGCTGGCCAGCTACGTGCAGGGCCTGCACGCGCGGCGCGACGAGGCCACGGCCTCGACGAAGTAAGGGAGCGCCGCATGCGCCCCGCCGGTACGACCCTCGGTCGGAACTTCCTGCGCGGGCTGGTGCTCGCGGCGCTCGCCCTGCCCGGCCTGGCCTTCGGCGCCGACGCGCCGGCCGCCGACGGCCCGGTCGAGGGCGTGGACTACGTGGTCATCCAGGGCGGCCAGCCCTACCGCCCGCTCGCGCCCGGCGAGAAGGTCGAGGTCGTCGAGGTCTTCGCCTACTGGTGCCCGCACTGCGCCGAGTTCCAGCCGGTGCTGGAGCCGTGGGTGCGCAACCTGCCGAAGGACGTGCGCTTCACCTACGTGCCGGCCGCGTTCAACCCGTCCGACGCGTTCGCGCGCGCCTTCTTCGCCGCCGAGACCAAGGGCGCCGCCGTGCGCCTGCACCCGCTCGTCTACGACGCCGTGCACCGCCAGCACGTGCTGGCGCGCAACGCCACGCCGGACGAGCTGGCCTGGTTCTACGGCCAGCAGGGCCTCGGCCAGGCCGCGATGAAGGCCGCGATGCTGTCGCCCGAGGTGGACGCGCTGATGCAGCGCGCGCGCGAATTCGCGCTCCGCTCGCGCCTGCCGGGCACGCCGGCGATGGTGGTGAACGGCCGCTACCTGATCACCCCGCGCACGTACGAGGATGCGCTGCGCATCGCCGACCAGTTGATCGCGAAGGTGCGCGCGGCGCACTGACGCAACCCCCACGAGAGGATGAAGCCATGATGCGCCAGCACGCGATCGCCCTGCCCGCCGTCCTCCTGTCGCTGCTGCTGGCCGCGTGCCAGCCGTCCGCGCCGGCGGGCGACGCCAACGCCCCGGGCGCCGATGCCGCCGCCGCGCAGGGCCCGAGCGCCGAGGCGCAGGCCGCCGCGGCCTCGGCCGCCGCCGCCGCGGGCGCGCCGGTGGACGCCGGCGCCGCGGACGCCGCCGGCGCCGATGCCGCCGCCGACACCCCGGCCGACCCGGCCGCGGACACCCCGCAGGGCGACGGCCTGGTCGCCGGCGTGGACTACGTCGAGATCCAGAACGGCCAGCCCTACCTGCCCACCGACGGCAAGGTGGAGGTGGTCGAGGTGTTCGGCTACGTGTGCCCGGCCTGCGCGCGCTTCGAGCCGCTGTTCAGCGCGTGGAAGTCGCGCCAGCCGGCCGACGTGCGCGTGACCTACGTGCCGGCGCCCTACGGCCCGCAGTGGATCCCGTACGCGCGCGCCTTCTACGTCGCCGAGGCGCTGGGGCTGGTGGAGAAGACCCACACCCCGATGTTCCATGCCATCCACATCACCCAGGACCTGCCGGGCGAAGGCAAGAAGCCGGACGAGGAGAAGGTGGCGCAGTTCTACGGCCAGTACGGCGCCGACCCGAAGCGTTTCCTCGCCGACATGCACAGCTTCTCGACCGAGGCCAAGATCAAGCGCGGCCTGCAGTTCATGGTCCGCACCCAGGTGGGCGGAACCCCGACCCTGGTCGTGAACGGCAAGTACCGGGTGCTGGGCCGCAGCTACGAGGACATGCTGCGGATCACCGACGCCCTGGTCGCGCGCGAACGCGCCGCCACCCAGGGGCCCGCGGCGCCTTGAGTCCGGCGCCGGCGGCTCCATCTCGGTGGACATGACCCCGAGCGCCCCGCGCCAAGGCGACACGCCGCCGACCCGCCGGCTCAAGCTGCTCAGCGCCAACATCCAGGCCGGCTCCAGCACGCGCGGCTACCACGACTACGTCGCGCGCAGCTGGTCGCACGTGCTGCCGGCCGGCAACAAGCGCGGCGCGCTCGACCGCATCGCCCGCCTGGCCGGCGAGCACGACATCGTCGGCCTGCAGGAGGCCGACCCGGGCAGCCTTCGCTCCGGCTTCACCAACCAGACCCACTACCTCGCGCAGCGCGCCGGCTTCGGCTACTGGAGCCACCAGCCCAACCGCAGCGTGGGCGGCGTGGCCTCGAGCGCGAACGGGCTGCTCAGCAAGCTCGAGCCGGTCGAGGTGGAGGACCACCCGCTGCCGGGGCGGATCGCCGGGCGCGGCGTGCTGATCGCGCGCTTCGGCGACGGCGACGAGGCGCTGACGGTGGCGGTGGCGCACCTGTCGCTGGGCTCGGCCTCGCGCCGCAGCCAGCTCGCCTTCCTCGGCGAGCTGCTGCACGACCACCGCCACGCGGTGCTGATGGGCGACTTCAACTGCCTGCCGGACCGGCCGGAGATGGAGCTGCTGTACAACCGCACGCACCTGCAGCCGCCGGAGCAGTGCGTGCCCACGTTCCCCAGCTGGCGCCCGCAGAAGGCGATCGACCACATCCTGGTCAGCGCGCCGCTGGCCCTGCAGGGCATGCGCGCGCTGCCGGCTGCGGACTCCGACCACCTCGCCCTGTCCATCGACCTGGAAGTCCCGGGACACGCGCTGCGCGCGGCCTGACGGCGCCACCACGCGGCGCGAAAGCCGCGTTCATGGGGCGCCGGCTATAGTCGCGCGCATGACGCTGCGCCCCCTCCGCAACGCCCTGCTGCCGCTGGCGCTCCTCGCGCTGGCGGCCCCCGCCCTGGCCGCCGCACCGGCGACGCCCGCCGCCGACGACGCGCAGCTCGAACGCGTGCGCCAGGCGATCGAGGCCGCCGAGCGCGGCAACTTCGACGGCACGCGCGACGCGCGCCTCGCCGGCGATCCGCTGTTTCCCTGGATCGAGTACGCCGCGCTGCGCCGCGACGCCGACACGCTGCCCATCGCCGACGGCCAGGCGTTCCTGCAGCGGCACCCGTCCGACGCGGTCGGTGCGGCATTCCGCGCCGTGTGGCTGCCGGCGCTGGCGCGGCGCGAGGCGTGGCAGGCGTTCCGCGCGGCGTGGACGCCGTCGGGCCAGCCGCTGGCGATGCGCTGCGCCGAGCTGCAGGCGCGCGCGGCGACCGGCGCGATGGACGCGCAGTGGGTCGCCGACGCGCAGGCGCTGTGGCGCGACAGCGACGGACCGCTGCCGGGCGCCTGCGACAAGCCGATGGCGGCGCTCGCCGCGCGCGACGGCGGGCTCACCCCGGCGTTGCGCTGGCAGCGCTTCGACAAGGCCGTCGCCGCGGGCAACGCTGCCGCGATGCGCGAGGCCGCCGACGGCCTGCCCGGGCCGGAACGCACGCGCGCGCTGCGCTATGCGGCCGCGCTCGACAAGCCTTCCGCGAAGGCCGCCGACGACACGCTGGCCTGGCCGGTGGACGCGCGCAGCCGCGCGGTCGCGGTGCAGCTGCTGTCGGCGCTGGCCAAGGCCGACCCGGATGCCGCGGAAGCGAAGCTCCCCGCCGTGGCCAAGGCGCTGGCCTTCACCGAGGCCGACCGCGGCCGCGTGCTCTACCAGGTCGCGCTGTGGACGGTGGCTTCGTACCTGCCGAAGTCCCGGCAGCGGCTGGCGGCGGTGCCGGCGTCCGACTACGACGAGCGCCTGCACGAGTGGCGTGCGCGCGAGGCGATGGCGCGCTCCGACTGGCCGGCCGCGCTCGCCGCGATCCGGGCGATGCCGGCGGCGCAGCGCGCCGAGGCGCGCTGGACCTATTTCGAAGGCCGCCTGCTCGCGCTTACCGGCGACGAAGCCGGCGCGCGCGCGGCGTGGGCGCGCGCGGCGCGCGCGCCCGAGTTCCACGGCTTCCTCGCCGCCGACCGCCTCGGCGTGCCGTACGCGCTGTGCCCGTGGCTGCCGCCGGCGGACGACAAGGCCAAGGCCGCCGTGGCCGCGGACCCGGCGCTGGTGCGCGCCGTGCGCCTGTTCCGCATCGGCCGCAAGGACTGGGCCGAGCGCGAGTGGAAGGACGCGCTGTCGCGCTTCGACGACGCGCAGCGCCGGCTGGCCGTCGAAGTGGCGCAGGAACACGGCTGGTTCGACCGTGCGGTGTTCGGGCTCGGCCGCACGCCGGAGGAACGGCGGCTGTACCGGCTGCGCTTCCCGCTGCACCACGACGCCACCATCCGCCGCGAGGCCGCGCGCAACGGCCTCGACCCGGCGTGGGTGGCGGCGGAGATCCGCGCCGAGAGCGTGTTCGATCCCAACGCACGCTCCAGCGCCAACGCGCGCGGGCTGATGCAGGTGGTGCCGGCGACCGGTGCCGCCGAGGCGAAGCGCCTGGGCCTGCCGTGGCGCGGGGTGGAGACGCTGCACGACCCGGACGCCAACATCGCGATCGGCACCGCCTACCTGCGCAAGGTGCTGGACCGCTACGGCGGCAAGCCCTACTTCGCCATCGCCGGCTACAACGCCGGTCCGACGCCGCTGCAGCGCTGGCAGTCGCAGCGGCCGGCGATGGACCCGGACTTCTGGATCGAGACCATCAGCTACAAGGAAACGCGCGAGTACGTGGCGCGCGTGCTCGCCTTCAGCACCATCTACGACTGGCGCCTGGATGGCAAGGCGCTGCCGCTGCAGGCGCGCATGGCCGGCCGGCTGGACGCGCCCCGCAAGCCCTTCGTCTGCAAAGGAGGGGACGGAGGTAATTAATTTTGGGACGGAGCTTCGGCTCCGTCCCAAAATTAATTACCTCCGTCCCCTTATCATCGGCCGATGGACGAGCTCGAGGCCTACCTGGTCGGCGGCGCGGTCCGGGATGCGCTGCTCGGCCTTCCCGGGGGCGACCGCGACTGGGTGGTGGTCGGACAGACCCAGGCGGCGATGGAGGCGCGCGGCTTCAAGCCCGTCGGCCGCGACTTCCCCGTGTTCCTGCACCCCGTGACCGGCGAGGAGTACGCGCTGGCGCGCACCGAGCGCAAGTCCGGCCGCGGCCACCGCGGCTTCGTGGTGGACGCCGACCCGTCGGTGACCCTGGAACAGGACCTCGCGCGCCGCGACTTCACCATCAACGCGATCGCCCGGCGCCCCGACGGCACGCTGGTGGATCCCTGCGGCGGCGTGCGCGACCTCGAGGCGCGCGTGCTGCGCCACGTCGGCCCCGCCTTCGCCGAGGATCCGCTGCGCGTGCTGCGCGCGGCGCGCTTCATGGCGCGATTCGCGCCGCTCGGCTTCCGCGTGGCCGACGAGACCCTGGCGCTGATGCGCGGCATGGTCGCCTCGGGCGAGCTGGCCGAGCTGGTGCCCGAGCGCGTATGGCAGGAACTGTCGCGCGCGCTCGCCGCGGCGGCGCCGTCCGCGTTCCTGCGCACGCTGCGCGATTGCGGCGCGCTGGCGGTGGTGTTGCCGGAGGTGGATGCGCTGTACGGCGTGCCGCAGCGCGCCGAGTTCCATCCGGAAGTGGATACCGGCGTGCACGTGGAGCTGGTGTGCGACATGGCGGCGCGGCTCGCGCCCGGCGACGGCGTGGTGGGCTTCGCGGCGCTGGCGCACGACCTGGGCAAGGCGCGCACGCCGGCCGACGTGCTGCCGCGCCACATCGGCCACGAGCGCGCGGGCCTGGCGCCGTTGGCGGCGCTGTGCGAGCGCCTGCGCGTGCCGCTGGCGCACCGCCGCCTCGCCGAGGTGGCGTGCCGCGAGCACCTCAACGTGCATCGCCTGGCCGAACTGCGCGACGACACCGTGCACGACCTGCTGCAACGCTGCGACGCGTTCCGCCAGCCCGGGCGCATCGCGCAGCTGGCGCGGGTGTGCGAGGCCGACAAGCGCGGCCGCGCCGGGCACCAGGACGACGCCTACCCGCAAGGCGCCGAGCTGGTGCGGCTGCTTGCCGCGGCGCAGTCGGTGCGCGCGGCCGACGTCGCCGCCGAAGGCCTCGACGGCCCCAGGCTCGGCGAAGCCCTCCGCCGCGCGCGCATCGCCGCCATCGCCGCGGCCCGCACCCTGCCGCGCCCCTCCAAGGCTTGAAAACGCCCGTCAGGCGCGGCCGGCGATGCGGAGCAGGATGTCGCGGAGGGGCGTGAGGGCGATGGAGAGGCCAGCGACGATGCCGACGGCGTCGGCGGCGATGTCGCCCGCTTCCATGGCGCGCGAGGTGGTGAGCGTGGCCTGCGCGAATTCGATCGCGATGCCGAGCGCGAGCAGGCCGAAGGCCACGACGACCAGCGCACGGCCGCGTTCGAACAGCTGCACCGCGGAGGCCGCGAGCACCGCGAACGCCAGCGCGTGCTCGAGCTTGTCGCTGATGGGCCACTTCGGCAGGTCCTGCCCCGGCAGCAGGCACACCACCACGACCGCGCCCACCGCCGCCAGCCACAGCGCCAGCCACGCGTTGCGGTGGCGCAGCGGCTTGACCCAGCGGTGGCGGTCGCGGCGCGCGCTCATAGCCGGTAGGTGAGGTCGCCGGCGAGGAACGCGGCGCCGAACGCGACGTCGCGCGCGAAGCCCATGGCCTGGAAGCGCTCGCCCATCGCGCCGGGCAGCGTGAGCTGCTTGGCCTCGTGGCGCAGCCGCTGCAGCGCGGCTTCGTCGCGCGCCTTCGCCTCCGCCTCCTGCAGGCGCTCGGCCAGGCCGTTGCCGAGCAGGAAGTTCGCCTGGCTGCAGTAGCCGGCCAGGTCGAAGCCCGCGCCGGTGCCGGCCTCTGCGAGCGCGGTGAAGTCCACGGAGGCGGTGATGTCCTGCAGGCCCGGCCAGTCGTACACGTCGGCCACGACGTGGTGGCGGCGGAACGCGCGCAGCGTGCCCTCGCTGCGCTGCGGCTGGTAGTACTCGCGGCGCGCGTAGCCGTAGTCCACGAACAGCAGCGCGCCCGAGCGCATGCCGCCGATCACCGCCTGCAGCCAGTACGGCAGCTGCGGCAGCAGTTCGGAGCGGTAGCCGTCGGCGAACGGCGCGCCCAGGTCGCGCTCGACGTGGCGCACGGCGGCGGCGAGCAGCGCGTCGGCGGGGCGGTCCTCGCGCACGAAGCGGCCGTCGGCGTCGAGCGCCACGTATTCCTCGAACACCTCGCCGTCGCGCAGGGTGAAGCGCGGCGTCGGCAGCGCGTCCAGCACTTCGTTCGCGAACAGCACGCCCGACCACGCCGCCTGCGGCGGCCCGTCGAGCCATTCGACCAGGTCGCCCAGCAGCGGGTTGAGCCGCTCGCGCAGCCGCGCCTGCTGGCGCTCGCGCAGGTCGGCGCTCGGCTCTAGGATGGCGTAGCGCGTGGGCAGCGCGTCCAGCGCCAGCAGGCGCTTGAGCACCACCTCGGCGAACGCGCCGCTGCCGCCGCCGACCTCGACGAAATGCGCGTCCGGCCCGATCTGCCGGATCACCGGCGCCAGCGCGTCGGCCACGCAGGCGGCGAACAGCGGCCCGAGCTCGGGCGCGGTGACGAAGTCGCCGGCGCTGCCGAACTTGGTGGCGCCCGCGCTGTAGTAGCCCAGGCCCGGCGCGTACAGGCACAGCTCCATGAAGCGCGAGAACGGGATCGCGCCGCCCTCGGCGGCGATGCGCTCGCGGATCAGCGCGCGCAAGCGCTCGCTGTGCGCACGGGCCGCGTCGTCGGGCGGGGGGAGCGTGGACACGGCGGCGCTCAGTCGCTTCGGTGGATCGCGGCCGCGGCCGCGGCGATGTCGCCGCTGCCCGGCTGCTGGAAGATGCGCAGGCCGAACTCGGGCAGCACCGCCAGCAGGTGGTCGAAGATGTCGCCCGCCAGGTTCTCGTACTGCACCCAGCGCGTGTCGGCGGAGAAGCAGTACACCTCCAGCGGCAGTCCCTGCGGCGTCGGCGCGAGCTGCCGCACCATCAGGGTCATGGCCTGGTTCACGCCGGGGTGCGAGCGCAGGTACGCGGTGACGTAGGCGCGGAACGTGCCGAGGTTGGTGGCGCGGCGGTTGTTCACCGGGTCCTTGCCGGCCGCCTCCATCTTCGCGTTGTAGGCGTCGAGCTCGGCGCGCTGCTTGTCCAGGTACTCGTCGATGAGGGCGAAGCGGCGCAGGCGCGCGCGCTCCGCGGCGTCGAGGAAGCGCACCGAGGTCTGGTCCAGCAGCAGCGCGCGCTTGATCCGGCGGCCGCCGGACTCGCTCATGCCGCGCCAGTTGCGGAAGCTCTCGCTGATCAGCAGGTGGGTGGGGATGGTGCTGATCGTCTTGTCCCAGTTCTGCACCTTCACCGTGTGCAGGCTGATGTCGATCACGTCGCCGTCCGCGCCCTGGCTGGGCATCTCGATCCAGTCGCCGAGGCGCAGCATGTCGTTGCTGGCCAGCTGCACGCTCGCCACCAGCGACAGCAGCGTGTCCTTGAACACCAGCATCAGCACCGCGGTCATCGCGCCGAGGCCGGTGAGCAGCACCAGCGGCGAGCGGTTGGCCAGCACCGACACCACCAGGATGGCGGCGACGATCCAGGCCGCGATCTTCAGCAGCTGCAGGTAGCCCTTGATCGGCCGTTCCTGCGCGCGCGGGCCGCGGGCTTCGTACAGGTCGTTCAGCGCGTCCAGCAGCCGCCCGAAGGCCAGCACCACGGTGAGCACGATGTAGGCGTTGGCCACGCCGCGCACCACGGCGTACACCGCCGGCGGCATGCCCTGCACCACGCCGATGCCGGCGACGACCACCAGCGCCGGCACCACGTGCGCGAGCTGCGACAGCACGCCGTGGCGCGCGACCACGTCGTCCCAGTGCATCGGCGAGGCCGCCGCGAGGCGCGCGGCGATGCCCACCAGCACGCGCGCGACGATGAACCAGGCCAGCCACGCCGCCAACGCCAGGCCGATCACCGCGGCCCAGGGCGTCGCGGCGAATGCGCGCAGCGCCTCCATCAGCCCGCCGCCTCCCACTGCACGGAGGCGCCCTGCCCGGGGCCGGAAGCCACTTCCACCTCCAGCGCCTCGATGCCGAAGGCGTCTACCTGCGCGCGGTCCTCGAGCAGGCGCCCGAGGAAATGGCGCGCGAGCTCCTCCACGCTGATGTTGGCCAGCGGCAGCACCTGCACGTCGGACGCGAGGAACGGGATGCGCTCCTCGCCGAACACCACATGCACGAACGCGCCGTCGCGCTCGATGCGCAGCAGCGGCGACTCGCCCGGCAGCAGCATCCACTCGTTGAGCTCGCGGCACAGCGCGACGATGCGGCGCTTGAGCAGGCCGTAGTCGAAGCACAGGCCGTCGGCGCCGACGCGCGCCCGCACCCGCACCGCCACGCGGAAGTCGTGGCCGTGCACCCGTTCGCGTTCGCCGGGGCCGAAGATCGTGAAATGGCCGGCGGAGAACTTCATGTTCTCCTTGGCCAGGCGCAGGGTGATGGTCTGTCCGGGCATGTTCAGTCCGCCGGGATGTCGCCGAGCATCGGCCGCAGCAGGATGTCCTCGACCACCGTGCGCGGCGACATCCGCCAGGCCATGAACGCCGCCTCGGCGACGTCCTCGGCCGGCATGAAGCGCGAATACGGCAGCCCCGCGCCGGCCCACGAATCGGTGAGCGTCGCCCCCGGCAGCAGCGCCACCACGCGGATGCCGTGCGGCTTCAGTTCCTCGCGCAGGGTGCGCGAGAAGCCGAGCAGCGCGTGCTTGGCGATGCCGTAGGAGCCGCCGTTCGGGTACGGCGTGACCGAGGCCGTGCTGCACACGTTGACGATGGTGCCGCGGCCGCGCGCGAGCATGCCGGGCAGCAGGGCGCGGGTCAGGTGGTAGGCGCTGGCGACGTTGATCGCGATCATCGCCTCGAACGTGCCTTCCGCCTCGCTGCCGATGCCGCCGGGCAGGAACGCGCCGGCGTTGTTCACCAGCACGTCCGGCGTGCCGGCCTCGGCCAGCACCGCGTCGGCGAAGCGCTCGACCTCCTCGCGCCGCGACAGGTCGCAGGCGTGGGTGCGCAGGCCGGGCAGCTGGTCGCGCGCCTCGGCCAGCGCGGCCTCGCCGCGGGCGCAGATCGTGACCTGTGCGCCCTCGGCGTGGAAGCGCCGTGCGATCGCGAGGCCGATGCCGCGCGACGCGCCGGTGACGACGACGGACGTGCCGTGGGCAGCGCCGCTTGCGGTTGCGGTTCCGGTCATGCCGCTAGAGTACGACATCCACCTGCAGCGGCGGGTCGTCGTGGCGCGGATGCGCCGCCCACAGCTGCGCGAGCGTGAGCTTGCGGATCGGATCCACGAAGTCCGGCGCGATGTCGGCAAGCGGCTTCAACACGTAGGCGTGGTGCAGTTCCGGGCGCGGCAGCTGGAAATCGCCCGGGCCCTCGAGCACCAGCTCGCCGAAATAGATGATGTCGATGTCCAGCGGCCGGTTGCTGTAGTCGGCGTCGCGCGCGTCGCGGCCGTGCGCTTCTTCCAGCGCGTGCAGCCATTCGTCGAGCGCGAACGGGTGGATGTCGCTGTCGATGCCGACGATCGCGTTGAGGAAGTCCGGGCCGCGGAACCCGGTCGGCGGCGAGCGGTACACGGGCGAGACGACGACTTCGCCGAAGCGCGCGCGCAGCGCCGCCACCGCCGCGGCCAGGTTGGCCTCCGGGTCGAGGTTGCTGCCGAGGCTGAGGTAGGCACGGCTGCGTGGCCGCGGCCGGCGGTCCGAGGCGCGCCGGCGCTGGATGCCGCCGGGCAGGCTGGCCAGGCGCGTGGCGAGCTTCGCGGCGTCCACGCCCGCGGCGGCGGCCGCGGCGCCACGCGATGCGCCGGCGCCCTCCGGCGCGGGCACGCCGTTGTCCGCCGCGGCCTCGCCCGCCTCGTCCACCAGGTCGGCGCGCCCACGCTCGATGCACACGCCCGCCGTGCGCGCGCCGCGCACCGCGCCGGGCTTGGCCACGCGCAGGCGCAGCCATTCGGCGTCGAACTCGCGCAGCAGGCGCTGCGCGCAGCGCTCGGCGAAGGCCTCCAGCAGCTGGCAGTCGGACTCGGCCGCGAGCGCGGCGATGCGCTGCGCCACCGCCTCGTAGTCCAGCGCGTCGCCGATCGCGTCGCTGGCGGCGGGGCGGCGGTTCTCGTAGGCGAGCTCCAGGTCCACCACCAGCGGCCGCGGCCCGCGCCGTTCCCAGGCGTGGCAGCCGATCGTGGCGGAGACCTCCAACCCCTCGATGAAGACGCGGTCCATGGGCGCAGCTTATCCCGTCGGGGCCGGGCCCGGCTCAGATCGCGGGCAGGGTCGCCATGTCCCAGCGCGGGGTGGCGCGCACGGCGGCGTCCTCGCGCTGGCCGGCGGCCAGGCGCAGCGCGCCGGCGAAGGCGATCATCGCGCCGTTGTCGGTGCACAGCGCCGGCCGCGGGAAGCGCACCCGCCCGCCGCGTGCGGCCGCCATCGCCTCCAGCCGGGCGCGCAGGCGGCGGTTGGCGCCGACGCCGCCGGCCACCACCAGCGTGTCGCAACCGGCCGCCTCGAGCGCGCGCTCGCACTTGATGGCCAGGGTCTCGACGACCGCGTCCTCGAAGCCGCGGGCGATGTCCGCCTTCGTCTGCCCGCTGCGGTCGCTGTTCTGCCAAGCCAGCAGCACCTGGGTCTTGAGGCCGCTGAAGCTGAAGTCGAGCCCGGGCCGGTCGGTCATCGGCCGGGCGAAGCGGAACCGTCCCGGCACGCCCTGCTCGGCCAGCCGCGCCAGCTCGGGGCCGCCCGGGTACGGCAGGCCCATCAGCTTGGCGGTCTTGTCGAAAGCCTCGCCCGCGGCGTCGTCCAGGGTCTCGCCGAGCAGCCGGTAGCGGCCCAGGGCCTCCACGGCCACCAGCTGGGTGTGGCCGCCGGACACCAGCAGGGCCACGAACGGCGGCTCAAGGCCCGGGTCCTCCAGCAGCGGGGCCAGCAGGTGGCCCTCCATGTGGTGCACGGCCACGGCCGGGATGCCCAGGCCCCAGGCCAGGGCCCGGGCCACGCCCGCGCCGACCAGCAGGGCGCCGACCAGGCCGGGACCGGCGGTGTAGGCGACCCCGTCCAGGTCGGACGGGGCCAGGCCGGCCTCGGCCAGGGTCTGGCGGACCAGCGGCAGCAGCTTGCGCACGTGGTCGCGGCTGGCCAGCTCCGGCACCACCCCGCCGTACTCGGCGTGCAGCGCCACCTGGCTGTAGACCGCGTGGGCGAGCAGGCCCTCCGCCCCCGCCCGCCCGCCGCCGGGGGCGGCCAGGTCGAAGACGGCGACGCCGGTCTCGTCGCAGGAGGTTTCGATGCCGAGGACTTTCAAGCGGTTGCGCGCGGCGGGGGGCAGCCGTTATCATACGCGGCTCGCCCGTAACCCGGGCTGGCCACCCATCCAGAGAACCCGTATGCCGAGCGTCAAAGTCCGCGAGAACGAGCCTTTCGAGTTTGCCCTGCGCCGCTTCAAGCGCACCTGCGAGAAGGCGGGCGTGCTCGCCGAGACCCGCAAGCGCGAGTTCTACGAGAAGCCGACCCAGGAGCGCAAGCGCAAGGCCGCCGCCGCGGTGAAGCGCCAGGCCCGCCGCAGCTCGCGCGACGTCACCAAGCGCCAGCGCATGTACTGAGGCCGCGCGGCCACCCGGCCGCCGCGATCGCCCCGTTCCGAGGCCGGCACGCGCAAGCGTCGCCGGCCTCTTTGCTTTCCACCCCCGCTTTCCCCAGTCCCCGCCATGACCCTCAAAACGCAACTCACCGACGACATGAAGACCGCCATGAAGGCCGGCGACAAGGCCCGCCTCGGCGTCATCCGCCTCGTCAACGCGGCGATCAAGCAGAAGGAAGTGGACGAGCGCATCGAGCTCGACGACGCGCAGGTGCTGGCCGTGCTCGAGAAGATGGTGAAGCAGCGCCGCGACTCGATCGCCCAGTACGAGGCCGCCGGCCGCGAGGACCTGGCGTCGGTGGAGCGCGCCGAGGTGGCGGTGATCGAGCAGTACCTGCCGGAGAAACTGGGCGAGGCCGCGATCCTCGCCGAGATCGACAAGGCCATCGCCCAGACCGGTGCCACCGGCCCGGGCGACATGGGCAAGCTGATGGGCGTGCTGAAGCCGGCGCTGGCCGGCAAGGCCGACATGGGCGAGGTCTCGAAGCTGGCCAGGCAGCGCCTCGCCGGCGCCTGACCGGCAGGCCGGCGCGCATGGCATCCTGAGCGCCCATGGCCCGCATCCCCGACGCCTTCATCGACGACCTGCTGGCGCGCACCGACATCGTCGAGGTGGTCGGCGCGCGCATCCCGCTGAAGCGCCAGGGCAAGGAATACGCGGCGCGCTGTCCGTTCCACGACGAGCGCTCGGCCTCGTTCTACGTGTCGCCGGCCAAGCAGTTCTACCACTGCTTCGGCTGCGGCGCGCACGGTACCGCGATCTCGTTCCTGATGAACTACGACCGCCTCGAGTTCCTCGACGCGGTGGACGAGCTGGCCAAGCGCGCCGGCATGGAAGTGCCGCGCGACACCCGGCAGAAGAACGAGGACAGCGGCACCCGCGACCTGTACGCCGCGCTCGACGCGGCCGCGCGCTTCTTCCGCCAGCAGCTCGCGGGCAGCGCCAAGGCGCGCGCCTACGTGGGCAAGCGCGGCATCGCGCCGGAGATCGTCGAGCGCTACGCGATCGGCTACGCGCCCGACGGCTTCTCCGCGCTGCGCGACGCGCTGGGCACCGACGAGCGGCGCATGCAGCTGCTCGAGCGCGCCGGGCTGTTCTCGAAGAACGACAAGGGCTCGGTCTACGACAAGTTCCGCGACCGGCTGATGTTCCCGATCCACGACCGGCGCGGGCGCACGATCGCGTTCGGCGGCCGGGTCATCGACCCGGAGGATTCGCCGAAGTACCTCAACTCGCCCGAGACCGCGCTGTTCCACAAGGGCCGCGAGCTGTACGGCCTGTGGCAGGCGAAGCAGGCGAACAGCCGGCTCGAGCGCCTGATCGTGGTCGAGGGCTACATGGACGTGGTGGCGCTCGCCCAGCACGGCGTATCGCAGGCGGTGGCCACGCTCGGCACCGCGACCACGCCCGACCACGCCGAGCTGCTGTTCCGCAACGCGCCGGACGTGTACTTCTGCTTCGACGGCGACCGCGCCGGCCGCAACGCCGCGTGGAAGGCGCTGGAATCGGTGCTGCCGCGCATGAAGGACGGGCGCCAGGCGTTCTTCCTGTTCCTGCCCGAGGGCGAGGACCCCGACACCATCGTCCGCCAGGAGGGCGCCGAGGGCTTCGAGGCGCGGCTGCGCGAGGCGACGCCGCTGTCCGAGTTCTTCTACGTGCAGGTCTCCGCCGACGTGAACCTCGGCACGCTCGACGGCAAGGCGCGCCTGGCCGAGCGCTGCAAGGCGTACCTCGCGCAGATCCCCGACGGCGCGTTCGGCGACCTGATGAAGCAGCGGCTCACCGAGCTGACCGGGCTGGGCGCCCGCGCGAGCACGCCGGAGACGCACGTGCCGGTGCAGCGCGCACACGGCGCGCGCGGCGGCCGCGGGCCGGCGGCGCCGAAGCGCAGCCTGGTGCGCAGCGCGATCGGCCTGCTGGTGCAGCACCCGCCGCTGGCGCTGGCGCTGGCGCCGCCCTACCGCTTCGCCGAGCTGCGCCAGCCCGGCATCCCGTTGCTCGCCGAGCTCGTGGCGCTGGTGCGCGAGCGCCCCGAGCTGCACACCGGCGGCCTGCTCGAGCACTTCGCCGACCGCGAGGAAGCCGCCGCGCTGCAGAAGCTGGCGATGCAGGAACTGCCGGGCGACGAAGCCTCCTGGCGCGCCGAGTTCCTCGACGCCATGGCGCAGCTCGAGCGGCAGACGCTGCAGCAGCGCATCGACGAGCTGCAGGCCAAGCGCGCCGAGTCCGGCCTCGACGAGCGCGACAAGGAGGAGCTGCGCATGCTCCTCGGCAACCTCGCCCGCTAGCGCCGGCCCGTAGCGGCGCCCCCTGTAGAGCAGCCGACCCGCGGTCGGCTCGCCGCCTAGACCAGCGCGGCCGCCTCGCCCCCCAGCGCGCGCACCCGCGCCGCCTCGTCCGCACGGTCACACAGCAGCTCGAAGTCCGCGAAGTCGAAACCCGGCCCCACGCTGCACGCCACCAGGGTGTAGGCGCCGGTGCTGCGCGCGGCCTGCCAGCGGCCGTGCGGGACCACGCGCACCGGCTCGGCATCGTCGGCGAACGGCCCGAGCAGGCGCCTCGCCACCTGCGCGAACGCCGCGTCGGCCTCGAACAGCGCCAGCGGCGCGCCCTCGAGGTGGTGCCAGGCCTCGTCCGAGGCCACGCGATGCCAGCGGCTGCATTCGCCTGCCGCCAGCAGGTAGTAGATGCCGGTCAGCGCCGGCCTTGCGCCGCGCCCGTCCCCGGGCCGCACCTGCGCCGAGGACGCGTGGATGCGCCGGTAGTGCCCGCCCTCGGGATGCGGCTGCAGGCCGAGGGTTGCGATGAGCCAGGCGACGCGGTCGGGACCGGACGGTGGCATGGGCGCGTTCACCGGGCGTAGCGCCGCAGCGCTTCGCGGATGCGGATGTGGCGCCCGCCCTCGCGCGCGCCCTTCAGCCGCCGCTTGTGCGCGGACAGGATGTCGCCGCGGGTGAGGATGCCCACCACCGGGTGCGGCGGATCCACGCCCACCACGATCAGCCGGCCGATGCCCTCGGCCACCATGTGGTCGGCGGCCTCGCGCAGCGAATGGTGCTCGTGCACCACCACCGGCGCGCGCAGGCCGAGGTCGCCGATGCGGCGCATGTTCGGGTGCGCCGGATCCAGCAGCGTGCGCCGCGTCACCACGCCGCGCACGCGGCCCGCGTCGTCCACGACCGGGAAGCCCTGGTGCTGGTAATCGGCGCGGCCCGACGCGATGCGCTCGCGCACCTCGCCCAGCGCATCCGAGGTGCGCAACGCCACCACCTCGCGCGTGGCCGCGTCGCGCACCAGCACCTGCTCGAGGTAGTCGGCCGCGTACTCGGTGGGCACGCGCACGCCGCGGCGCGCGATCTTCTCGGTCATGATGGTGTTGCGCATGGTCAGCGCCGAGACCAGGTAGGCCGCGGCGCAGCCGCCGAGCAGCGGCAGCAGGCCGTGCGGCTGCTGGGTGGTCTCGAACGCGAACACCACCGAGGTGAGCAGTGCGCGCGAGGCGCCGGCGAAGATCGCCGCCATTCCCACCAGGCCGGCGATGCGCGGGTCCACGCCGAGCTGCGGCGCCACCGCCATGATCCCGAAGCCGGCGATCGCGCCGAGCGCACCGCCGATGGTGAACAGCGGCGCAAGCGTGCCGCCCGAGGTGCCGCTGCCCAGCGCGATGGACCAGGACAGGAACTTCATCACGCACAGGAACGCCAGCGCGCCCACCGCGAGGTGGCCGGCGACGATGTCCTCGATGTTGGTGTAGCCCACGCCCAGCGTCAGCGGCGCGAACCAGCCCACCACGCCCACTGCGACGCCGCCGATCGCCGGCCACCACATCCAGTGCACCGGCAGCTTCTCGAACGCGTCCTCCACCGCATACACCGCGTGGGTCACGCCCACGCTCACCAGGCCGATCAGCGCACCGAGCGCCACGTACGCGGCCAGCGCGCCCATGCCCGGCTCGGCGACGTCGGGCATGGCGAACACCGGCGCCGCGCCCACGGTCGCGTAGCGCACGCCGGCCGCGGCCACGGTCGCCAGCGCCACTGGGATCAGCGAGCGCGGGCGCAGCTCGAACAGCAGCAGCTCCACCGCCAGGATCACCGCCGCGACGGGCGAGCCGAAGATCGCGGTCATGCCGCCGGCCGCGCCCGCGGCGAGCAGGACCTTGCGCTCGTCGCCGGTGACGTGCAACAGCTGGCCGAGGAAGGAGCCGAGCGCGCCGCCAGTGGCGATGATCGGGCCCTCGGCGCCGAACGGGCCGCCCGTGCCGATGGCGATCGCCGACGACGCCGGCTTCAGGAAGGTCATGCGCGGCGGGATCTTCGATTCGTTGAGCAGCACCTGCTCCATGGCCTCGGGGATGCCGTGGCCGCGGATCGCGCGCGAACCCCAGCGCGCCATCAGCCCGACGACCAGGCCGCCGATGACCGGCACCAGCACGACCCAGGCGCCCAGGCCATGGCCCGCGGGCGACACCGTCTCCAGCGACCAGCGTCCGTAGAAGGCGAGGTTGGTGACCAGCGCGATCAGCGCCACCAGCACGCGCGCGATGAACGCCGCGCCCACGCCCAGCGCCACGGCGACCGCGCACAGCAGCAGCACGCGCGGCTCGACCAGCGTGGACCGGCGCGGCATGGAGGCGGCGTCGAGGCTCGCGCCCAGCGCGGGCGAAACCGGCAGCGCGCCGGTGATCGCCTCGTCGCGGAGGTGCGGATGCGCGTCGGTGCCGTCGGTCGTCATGCCGTCGCCTCGACGCGCGGTCGCAGGTCGTCCACCAGGCGCTTGCGGCTGCTGCGCGCGTACTCGGCGCCGGTCAGCGCGCCGAGCCGCGCCTGCAGCAGCTCCTTGCGTGCGATCGCCGCGCCGTTCGAGGGATCCGCGGCGAGCACGTCCACGACCGCGTCGCGCTCGGCGCCGGCCGGCGCCTGGTCGGCGATGCGCGCCCAGCGCGCGCACTCGGGCCGGAAGTATTCGCCGACCAGCGGTTCGTCGATCGGGATACGGCCAAACACCGCCGAAGCGATGGCGGTGCCGTCGCAGGTGTAGCTGGGTGCCGGAATCGCACCGAGCGCAAGCAGCCGGCCCAGTCGTTCCCCGCCGATCCCCGCCAGCGCCGCGAAGGCGGCCCTGCCGACGAAATGCTTCTCCAGGTACGCGGCCAGCGACATCGGTCCGGGCGCTCAGGCCTTCCTCACGAACTCCGACTTGAGCTTCATCGCGCCGAAGCCCTCGATCCTGCAGTCGATGTCGTGGTCCTCGTCCACCAGCCGGATGCCGCGCACCTTGGTGCCGGCCTTGAGCGCGGACGAGGCGCCCTTGACCTTCAGGTCCTTGACCACGATGACGTCGTCGCCGTCGGCGAGCACGTTGCCGTTGGCGTCGCGATGCACCCGCGCCGCGTCGGCGTCGGCCGCGTCGGCGGCGCCGGCGCCGGCCTGCGGCCACTCGTGGGCGCATTCGGGGCACACGTACAGCGCGCCGTCGGGATAGGTCAGCGCCGAGCCGCAGCTCGGGCAGGGCGGAAGCGTGGAATCGTCAGCGTGTGCCATGCCGCCATTGTAACCGCCGGCGGCGCGGCCCCGGCCGCCGGCTCAGTCGGCGCGCTCGCCGGGCGGCGCTTCGGCTTGGCGCTGGCGCTGCCATTCGGCTTCCCATTGCGCGAACGCGGCCTCGTCCTCCGCGCTGGTGGCCGCGTCGTGCCTGGCGGCGACGCGCGACGCGCCGTTGCGCGCACGGCCCAGGCCGCAGGCGAGGCCGAGCACCAGCGCGATCGCGCCTTCGCGGCCGATGCGGTTGCGCAGCTCCTGCGCCGCCGAGGGCGTGGCGCCGAGCGCGGCCGCGATGTCGGCCGAGACCTGGCCGTTGACGAAGGCGGTGATGGACGCCGGCGTGGCGCCGAGGGTGGCGGCCAGGCCCGGGCTGCCAGTGCCGTGCCGCAACAGTTCCTCGATGCCCGCGATGGTGGTGCCCGCGCTGGCGGCGATGCCCGCAAAGCTCATGCTGTTCCCCCTGGAAGCCGTCCCGGCGGCGCCCGATGATAGCGCCGCGCCGGCGCTATGGCGCATCCGTCCGGATCCGGGCGGGGTGCGGGCGGCGCAGGGCGACGGTCTTCAGGAACTCCAGCGGCTCCACGTAGTACGGGTTCTCGTGCACCCGCTCGCCGAGGACCACGTGCGAATGCGTGGCCAGCGCGTCGGCCACCACCTGCCCGCTGCAGTGGTTGATGTCGTAGACGCACAGCAGCGTGCAGTCGTACTCCGCCGCCATCAGGTTGACCTTGGCCTCGTAGGCCATCAGCTCGTCGGTGGTATGCAAATTGCGCAGCACCCACAGCGCGTCGCCGTACACGCGGATGCGGCCGCGCGGGCCCTGGGTGGCGTTGCGCAGCTGCTCCTCGAGCAGCGCGCACATCCGCTCGACCACGAAGATGCCGTCGCGCAGGTACGTGTCCTCCGATGCGAGCACCCGCAGCTGGCCGCTCGCCAGGCCCTTGTCCACGGCCACGCTCCCCTCGCGCATGCGCCGCAGGTGCTCGGCGTGGTAGTCGGACTCGACGATGGTGACGACCTCGTCGCCCCAGGCCAGGCCTTCCTGGAAGTAGGGGTTGAGGATGCGGTACTGCTCGTCCCGCGAGGACACGAAGGCGCACAGGTGCCGGCAGGGCACCGCATGACCGCAAAGGCTGACGGGGCGGACCGGGCGCGCCATGTCGGTGTCCGTGTGACGGCTCGCGAACGAATACCGCCGTTCCCGGCCGGGGTCAAGCCGGGCGCGCGGCGGGCAGGCTCAATCCGCAGGGAGCAGGGCCACCGCGCGCGCCGGGTCGTCGACGCCGAGGGCGATGGGGGTGATGCGCGGTTTCACGGGGCGGGCGGCAACACGGCCTCGACCGCCACCTCCACCAGCAGGTCGGGGCGGAATAGCCCGTCCACCACCAGCAGCGTGCTGGCCGGCGGGTGCGCGGATGTGAAGTAGCGTGCGCGCACCTCGCGCAGCACCGGCAGGTACTTGCGGTCGGTGATGTAGTTGTCGGTGCGGATCACGTCCTCGAAGCCGAGCCCGAGCGAGGCCAGTGCCGCGCGGATGTTCTCGTGCACCTGCACGCACTGCGCCTCGAAGTCGTCCGCGCCGACCAGGTTGCCGTCCGCGTCCAGCGCGACGCGCCACCGGAACAGAGGAATGCCAGGACGAGAAACGCTTTCAGGATTCGCATGGCCTGGGACCGGATGTCAGGGCACGCCAGAACCATAACCCACCCGCCCCGCCCCTGCGATCAGGGCTGCGAAGCCTCCGGCTCGGGGCCTTGGCCGGCATGAAATCGACGCGCCATCCGCCGGGTCCGGTGCGCGACCACCAGCGCCAGCGCCGGCACGAGGGCCGCGCCGATCGTCGCCTGTCCGGGCGATCCCGACAGCGCCACCAGGCACCAGGCCAACGCCCACGCGCTGAAGATCGTGACCGGATACGTCACGACGGCCGCGATGAGGGCCGCATGGCGCCAGCGCGCGAAGAGCGCGCACGAGAGCGCCAGCCCCGCCAGGCAGGCGATCGCGATGGCCGACAGCAGCGCGCCTGCGCTCACGCCAATCGAGTGCAGGTACCGGATGGCCGGCGCATCCCGCACCGCCACGCAGACCAGCCCGACGCTGGTCGCGGCCCACGCCAGCGCGAGCACCAGCCGTTCGGGATCCCGCATCGAGTCTCGACTTTCCATGGCCTCCCCGGGCTCCGGAGTGGAACGGTGCTGCATGTCACGCCCCCTTCCGCTTCTTCGGGCGGGTGAGCGCCCTGGCATGGGACCACTGGATCAGCTCCCGCAGGTCGTCGGCCGGGAAAGCGCCGACGTCCACGATGGTCACCCAGTGGAACCGGGCCAGGTAGCGCGCCGGCTTGATCCCGGGCATGTCGGTCAGTTCCAGGAACCGTTCCGGCGTGGTGCGGATGCTGAAGCGCCATCGCTCCGGCTCGCTGGTCTTGAAATAGGCGAACGTCCTGCCGCCGGCCCGGTAGACGAGCACGTTGCTGGGCGGCCCGAAGCGCTGCGACGACGCCCCGGGGAGGCTGCTGCAATACGCCTTGACCGCTGCAATGTTCACTTGCCCGCCGTGACGTAACCAATGGGCGGCGTGGACGACAATCGGCACGCTTGCGAACGGGACAAAATCAGCAATGCACTAATCACCACAGTAACCTGAAAACTGGTTCTGTTCTCAAAAGGCCAAACGCTTGAATTAAGCCGCGCTGCGAAGCGGCGTCGGCCTGAATTAACTGTTAGCTGCGTGCCGGATTGATGGCAAACAGCAGTTGCGACACCTGACTGTGCAGGAGCTCTTTATCCTTGATGCCAAGGGATTTGCGGATATCCATACAAAACCGAGTGAATGCCAGGATCTCTTGCTCCGTCTCAAGAGTGGCGCCAGCCGCCCAGAAAGCCGCTAGACGCCTTACCACGTGCTCCTCACCGAAGATGGAAATGCGGGCCTTTGCGTGGGTTAGGCGGGCCAACTGCTCGATCTCTCTTTGCTTGTTGCCCATGCGCTGCGCGGCGACCACGAGCGACACGGCCTCAAGAAAGTCGATGTAAGCGGCATTGCGTGACTCAAGAAGATGCCTCTCCTGCTGGGATTGTCGGCCAAGACGGTGTTGGAGAAGTGCGCCAGCCAAAACGCCAAGTATGGAAAGCAGTGCTGTTATCGCCGTCGCCACAGTGCCCCCGCTAGAAGCTAACGCTCAAGTTAAGCCACATCGTGCAGCGGGGTGGGCCAAGTGGCAAGCTTTACTTGCCGCCTGGGGCATCTTGCGGAACCATCTCGGCTTGAACGCATTGTTAGGGCTCACCTTGACCAAGCTTCACCGGTCCTCGGATTTATGAAGTATGGTCTTTCTACCTGAGCCATTTCGATATTCGATGCAATCCACTTCGTACAATATTCCTGAGGAGGAGTCCCGCTCCACCAAACTTCGCACTTCAGCGCAAGGCTTGCCATTCAAATTCAAGATCGTCGCGGCTGTGTCCAATGCCGGCCCGGAGGTGATGGGCTCCACGTCATCTTTGACCTTTGAAAGATTAAAGCGGCTGGTCGCTTCAGTGAATGCGCCGCAGCTCTTCTCCGCGGATTCCTTTGTGAACTCCGTAGTGATTTTTGGCTTATCTCGGAAGGTGTAATAGCTATCCAGAGAAATGCAACAGGTTGAAATTGTGTACTGCGTCTTCTCGTCCCCAGCAATGAATGTTTTGCCGCCTCTTACGAGGAAGCTTTTGCCGTTAGCTTGACCGCAGGTAAATACCTCTTCATGGAGGAAGGTTTGAACGTTCTTAAAGTCGATTCGACTCGACGACAGGACTGACAGAATTTGCGAGATGTGCCCAGCCGTGTCTTCGTCATGCAGTTCGGTTGTGTTGTTGTAGTCAACTTCACATCCGGCAAGGCCTGCGAAGATGCTCAGCCATGCCATGCGCTTCATGCGTCCTCCCCAAGAATGGCGCTTGAGCCCTAACGCCCCGCCGACAACCTGCGGACGCCGACGGCGAGCGTCAGGTTCATCGGCTTGTTAGGCCTCCCGCTCCCGACGCCTCGTAGGTCAGCCCAAACACCGTATCCGTCATCCAGCGCCGGAACCCCTCGTTGTCCATGAACTGCTTGAACAACTCCGTGTCGTCCTTGAGCACTGCGGTCATGACGCGAGCGAGCGCCTTGTCATGCTCGATGCGCGCGTTCTGTTTATCAGAGCGTTGCCGCGCGTTTTGGTAGGCTTGGTCCGCCGCCACGCGCTGAGGGATGTCCTCGGTAATCAGCTTGTGAATGCGATCCGCGTCGGTCCACGGGATGTTGCCGAACTGGTCGTTGAAAGCCTTGATGATGTTCGAGAGCCGGTCGAGTTCGGGCTCAGGCTTGTGTCCGCCACCAGTGGTTGGCACCGGCGCGATCTCCGCGTCCGCGTCGGGAAGCTGGATCTTGACGACGGCCTGCTTCTCCACCCGGTAGCTGTCCATGTCGATCGCTTCGAGGATGCCCTTCGACAGGTCTTCCTCGACGGGAGCCGGAAGTTTCGGCACGAGAAAGGTCAGGAAGATCGAGAGCTTCTCCCACTCGGCGTTGTTGTACGGCAGGATCGACGACAGGAACCCGTAGGCACGCAGGAAGGCCTTGGCCTTCCCCTTGAAGTCTACCTGCCCATCCTCGTCGAGCCGCTCGCGATAGTCGGCGACGCAGGCATCGAGGATGGGGTCAAGCCGGTCTCGGTCCGCACCGCCCAGGTAGAGCGCGGCGAACTCGTCGATCTGTGCCGGCGCATAGATCTGGTAACGGTCGAGCGCCGACTTGAGGTCGTGCAGCTTGTTCGGGTCGGTCTCCTCGGCCAGGATCGTCGTGCGGTAGTAGTCAGCGAACGCCTTCTGGATGGTGTCCGCGTCGTTCATGAAGTCGAGCACGAAAACATCGTGCTTCTTCGGGTGCGCCCGATTCAGGCGAGAGAGCGTCTGCACCGCCTTGATGCCCGACAGCGTCTTGTCCACGTACATCGTGTGAAGCAAAGGCTCGTCGTAGCCCGTCTGGAACTTGTCGGCGCAGATGAGGAAGCGATACGGATCCTCCTGGATCTTGTCGGCGATCTGGCTCGACGGGAAGCCGTTGAGCGTGGCCTCGGTGACCTTCGCGCCGCCGTATTCGTGCTCGCCGGAGAACGCCACGATCGCCCGGTAGCGGCTCTTGCGCTCGACCAGATAGTCGCGGATCGCGTGAAAGTACTGGATGGCGCGCTCGATGCCGCTGGTCACCACCATCGCGCGCGCCTCGCCGCCGATCTTGTTCAGCGCCAGCACCTGCTCGTGGAAGTGGTCCACCATGATCTCGGCCTTGAGCCGGATGGCATGATCGTGGCTCTCCACGTAGCGGCGCAGCTTCTTCTTCGCGCGCTTGGTGTCGAACTCCGGGTCGCCCTCGACCTTCTTGACGAGCTTGTAGTAGCTCTCGACCGGCGTGTAGTGCTTGAGCACGTCCAGGATGAAGCCCTCCTGGATGGCCTGCTTCATCGTGTAGCTGTGGAAGGGCCGGTGCTTGACCGTGCCATCGGCCTGCGGCTCGGGCACGCCGAAGATCTCGAGCGTCTTGTTCTTGGGGGTCGCAGTGAAGGCGAAGTAGCTGGCGTTCGGCAGCAGCTTCTTCGCCTCCATCAGCCGGTTGATCTTGTCTTCGAGGGTCTCGTCGTCCTCCTCGGCGCCGGCCGTGGAGAGCGCCATCGACAGTGCCGCCGAGGTGCGTCCGCCCTGGCTCGAGTGCGCTTCGTCGATCACGATCGCGAAGCGCCGCCCGCGGTGCTCGATCCCGATCTCGTCCAGGATGAACGGGAACTTCTGCACCGTGGAGATGATGATCTTCTTCCCTTCGGCGATGAACTTGCGCAGGTCGCCCGAATGCTTCGCGTGCCCGACCGTGGCGCCCACCTGGGCAAACTGCTTGATGGTGTCACGGATCTGCTGGTCGAGGATCCGGCGGTCCGTGACCACGATGATCGAATCGAAGACCGTCGCGCCGTCCTTCTCGAGGCCGATGAGCTGGTGCGCCAGCCAGGCGATCGAGTTCGACTTGCCGCTGCCCGCCGAGTGCTGGATCAGGTAGCGCTGGCCAGCGCCGTTCTTCCGCGCGTCGGCGAGCAGCCGGCGCACCACGTCGAGCTGGTGGAAGCGCGGCCAGATCTGCACCGCCTTCTTCCTGCCGGTCTTCTCGTCCTTCGTCTCGGCGATCTGCGCGTAGTTCTCGAGGATGTCGGTGAGGCTCTCGCGCTTGAGGATGCGTTTCCAGAGATAGTCGGTTTTGAGCCCGTTCGGGTTGGGCGGGTTGCCGGCGCCGTCGTTCCAGCCCTGGTTGAACGGCAGGAACCACGAGCCCTTGCCCGTGAGGTGCGTGCAGAAGCGCACCTCGTGGTCGTCCACGGCGAAGTGCACCACGCAGCGCCCGAACTCGAAGAGCTTCTCGCGCGGATCGCGGTCGCGCTGGTACTGCTCCACCGCGTCCTGCACCGTTTGCTTGGTCAGGCTGTTCTTCAACTCGAAGGTGGCGACGGGCAGGCCGTTGATGAAGAGCCCCAGGTCGAGCGCGCGCTGCGTCTCGTCGCGGCTGTAGCGGAGCTGCCGGGTGACGCTGAAGCGGTTGGCGGCGTAGCGCTCGGCGGCCTTCACGTTGCCGGGCGACGGCGTGCCGTAGAAGAGGTCGAGGTGGTGCGGCCCGTGCTTGAGCCCGTGGCGCAGCACGTCGATCGTCCCACGCTTGCTGATCTCGCCCTGAAGCCGCGCCAGGAACTTGCGCCGCGTGGGCCCGTCCTGGACGAGGTCGAGGGCGTCGGCCACCTCCGGCTGCGTCTCGCGGAGGAAGGCCGAGAGCTGGGTGAGGTCCACGCAGTACTCGCGGTCGTAGTCGTCTGGGCTGCCACAGATCCACCCCGCGCCGTAGGCGGCAGGCCGTTCACGGACCGAGTCGGCGTCGACCGTCCCCGGATCGCAGGCCGCGCCGGTGAGCGCCGTGCAGATCAGCCGCTCGAGCCCGCGCTCGGAGGTGTCGGTGGTCATGCCTCGGCCTCCGCAGGCACCTCATCGGTGTCGTCGATGCCGTGCTCGGCTGCCTCGTCCTCGGTCTCGATCTCGTCGAGCGGCTCTGCCTCCTCAACCTCGTCCGGCAGCCGCGCCGCCGCCGCTCGCACGTCGAGCTTTCCGGTGACGACGTCGGCGATCAGGCGGGTGCGGTACTCGCGGAGGAGGGAGATCTCGTGCTGAGCGCTGTTCAATGCGCGAACAACCTGTGCGGTAGCCTGGTCTAGATGTCGGGCGATCTGCCTCTGTTCTTCGACGGGAGGCATAGCGAGCGACAAGTCCTTCCATCGCTCCGTGGGAAAGCGCTTCGTTCCATGACCAGCTTCGTCAATCATCGGCACGAACGCGGTTTGTGCCGCATCCATACGATAGGCCAAGTATCCAGCGTCGACCCCAGTCGCTGGGACAATTGCCTTCATATCCTGGTTGATCGTGACGGGCTCGACCGTGCGGGCGATAGGGACTCGTCTGGCGAGGATCATTCCGCGAACAACGAGCAGGATCGACCCTGATGGGATCAGCCGCAGCGAGGTTGTCTCGAGTGCTCTAGCCGAAACCTTCATCGATGCGCCCGCAATTGTGAAACGCTTCATGTCTTTGGGAGTTACCCATGGGACATCACCGTCCCAAAGCGAGCGATCTGCCATGCTAGGCGTCAAGCCGCCGCAAATCGACCCGCATTGCCGAAGCTTCCGTACCTCCCAGTGCTCCGGCACATCCCCCAGCCACTCCACGCCGGAGGGCTTGAGGCGGACGTTCGGGTCGAGGCCGCGGGTGACGGCGCGGTGGATGATAGCCTGCTTCTGCTCCTCCAGCAGCTTGATCAGCTTCTGCTTGGCGCCGATGTACCGCCGAATCCGCCGGTCCGCGTAGTCGAGGAAGCGGACGATGGCGGCTTGTTCGTCTCTAGGCGGCACCAGCACTGGCATCCGCTTGATGTCGCTGAAATCAAGGCTCTGCCTCAGCCCCGATCCGAACCCATAGATTATTTTCAGCAGGTCATAGGCATTGAGGTACTGATAGCCGAACTCATTCAGGACGATCGGCTTCGTCTCCAGACACATGTACGCAGCGGTAATGATGCCGCGATGGTTCACATGCCCAACCCGTAGGCTCGTTTGGTCGTTCTGCAGGTCCGTCGTGCGAACAATGATGTTGCCCGGTTCGACGATCTGGTATGTCTCGAATGATTCGGGTACCAGCCCGCGCAGCTTCTCGGGCGCTTTAACGATGATGCGGCCGTGGCTCAACGAGAGTACGGTTGACTCGACCAATCCAGTGTTCTTGACCTGCCGTGGTCTGTACACCGCGAAGGCGGGCGAGACCTGCCAGTGCTCGGGCACCGTCTCTAACCAAGGCACGCCGGAGTCCTTCATCGCGGGATAAGGCTTGAGGTCGTGGATCATGCCTTGTATCCCTTGACGCGCTTGAACCAGCTCTCGACAAGTCGCAGCTCATCCTTTAGCGCGTCGATATCGGGGGCGACGAAGTTGACGGCGGCGCTCTTGTCGTGCCGTTTCGCCCACTGCGAAACCCGACTATAGCTGCCTTCAAACTCTTGGTAGTCCTCATCTGAGAAGCGGGCCAGGACCTTGACCATCTTCGGGCGTACTTCGAGGCCACCATCCGCCAAAACAGGTCCGACTACCTCCTGACTGAATATGCGCTCCCAGGTTTCTGATAGGTTGCCGGCCCAGGTGGCCACGGCTTCCTCGTACTGCTTCTCGTCCCAGTTGCTGCACTCCTCCCTCATCTGGCTGAGACCCCGCCCAAGTTCATCAAGCCGCGCGGAGACATCTTTCGCCTTCCATGGATGTTGCGTCGCACACGTGCCTGGCTTGCGGTGGCCCGCTCGGCTCTTCATCACCCACCGCTCCGCAACATCAACGCCCTTGGCCTTGGCTTCGCGCTTGACGTCTGCAACGAACGCCACGTCGTGGGTGAACAGGATTACCTGTCGATTTTCGGCGAATGCTGCAATCCGCGCTGCCACCAGACCCCGTCGAATGTGATCGAGCGACGTTACGGGGTCATCCAGGATGAGCGCCGACTTCGAGGCATCGAGCTCAGCTTCCGTGAAGAACGCGGCCAGTCCCAGCGCCGTCCGCTCGCCTTCGCTGAAGACTCGTGGCAACGCAATCTGCTGCCGCGCCCCGACGAGTTTCGGCTGATGAAGGAGAGTTCCCTTATCGGCACGAGTGCGCGCGATCGTCACCCGCTCGAGCCGAAGCCGATCAGTCTCCCTCGTGAACGTGTCACGAACTACTTCAGTGATGCTCTCCTCTGAGAGCTCGAGGATCTTCCTCGTAATACCAGTCGTCGCCGCAGCGGTCTTCGCGGCTTCCAGTGCATCGCGCTCTTTCAACCGCCCAATCTCGGCGACGATGGCGGGTCGCGACGTCTTCAGCTGAGCGATCAGCTCCAGTTCCTCTCGCCTCGCTGTGATTGTCGCGAGTTGCTTCTGAAGACCCCCAGGGCTACCAAGCTCCTCGGCCGCCGTCCGAGCGGCTTCGCTGGCTTCTGTCAGACGAGTGATAACCCGGCCGTGGTCGATTGCGGTCTGCGGGAACGCTTGATCGTTGGCCAACGCCTCACGCACGCGTTCCCTTGCAGCCTCATACGCCGAGAGGAGCGCGCGTACCTCAGCGACAACATCGCGACTCGACTCTTCCAGATCCGCCAGGTTACTCGAGACGACTTCCGGCAAGACCTCCAGCTCCCGGAGGGCTCTGGCCTTCTGCTCATAGGCGCGCTTCGCATCCTGCAGCCGAACTTGAGTGTCGTTTCGGACGAACTCGTCGAAGCGAACGAAGCGATCGCGACTCTGTTCTTCCAGCGGCTGCTGGCACAGGACGCACCGGCACTCATTTCCCAAGAACGGGAAGCGCTGGTCCGGGTAGGCATGCTCCTCCGAGAAGCGCTGAGCGGCTTCCCACAACGCCTTCCACGGAGAGCTTCCAACGCCCGGCAAGGGATCCGACACGAAGGCCTGCGCAAGGAGGGTTGCTGCCCCTTCGAGTGCCTTGACCTCGACCTGGTGCTCCTGAACCTCAGCCAGAGCCGTGCTACCCATCGCCGCATCCATGGCTTCTATGTGGGTGCGGAGTGCCAAGAGCTTCTCGCGCTGCCGGATAAGTTGCTGGCGTGCTTTGGTCGTGTCGGCGCTGCGCAGGCGCGCTTCCTGGTCCTTGAGTTCCTCGATCGTATCCTTGGCCGTGTCGAACCTCGTGATCAGGGCGTCTAGCTTCTCGACCGAGGATTTCGCAGAGAGAGAAGCCAGGAACTGGCCGGCGTCGGTCTGTCGCAGATGGTCGGGGACTGCGGGCAACCGGTTGGCTGAAGCGCCGTTTTGCGCGAGCTTGGCATCAATGCGCGCACGAACCGCGACGCAGGCCTCAATCAGCCCATCCATGACAAAGAGGGCGGAGGGGCGGTAAGGGAAATCGGATTCACTCGCAATGTAGGAGCTGCCACATACAGCGTCGTAGAAGAGCATGCGCTGCAGCTCGGGACGGGAGGGCTCCGGCCATGCAAGAGACTCCTGGGCGTCACCAATCCGGACGGAAAGCACGGCGGTCGGCTTTTCCACCGATGTGTCGCGAAAAACGTCCGTAAGGACGTCCTCCCTGTGACGAGCTCGCGCGATGCGCTTCAACAGCCGTGCGTAGCCTGATTTACCGCTGCCATTGTCGCCGTATACAACTGTCAGCCCTCGCGGCTCGAAGGTCAGAGGCTTCTTCGCCTCCAGTGCGTTCACGTGTTCGGGCCTCTCGATTGCCAGAAGGCGAACGGGGAGGTCTCCAGCCGCTGGCTCCGGCAACTGCTGAAGTCCGAACTCGCCCGCGGGGAGTTCCTTCTCCTCGACGATGGCGTCAACTAGCCTGTCGTACTCCTCGTCGGAGAGCGTCTCGCCGGCCGCTACCCGACGCATGACTTCTCGCTGCCATGCGGGGCGATCCTTGCTCCATTCGATGATGCGCTCTTCTAGTGACATGCTCCGAACCCTGATGTCGCAGAAATCGTCAGAATGGTCTTGCAGCGGTCGGCCATCACAACATCTCGAACCAGCTCTTGATCTTGAGCGCCATGAGTTTGCGGCGTTCCTCGAGAAAGTCGTCGTAGTCCGGAATCGCGCCGTCGAGCATCGACTCGGGGATGCTGCTCGCGCGCAGATTGGCGCGCAGTTCGCCCTCGTTGGTGATGCCGCCGTACTTCTTCTTCCCGCCGTTCACCTGCTCGGCCAGTTCCTTGAAGTACTTCTCGGGCGGCTTATCGCCGATGGCGATGTTGATCTCGCTCTGGGCGAGCACGAAGTTGGCGATCTGATTGTAGCGGCCGCGCGAGAGGCCCTGTCCCTTCAGGTGCTTCTTTGGGTACACATGGTGCACATCGCTGCGGTTCATCAGCAGATCCAGCACCGTAATGTCGCGCGAGAGGAAGCCCTTGTCGCCGAGCTTCACCTGGGCCGCCTGGTAGCAGAGGAAGTAGGGGCTGTTCGACGACGAGGTGTCCATGAGCTGCGGGAGCATTCCGGTCCAGAAGCTCTCTGGCAGCTCGTTCTCGATAACCGATTGAGCGTAACTCGCGAGCCCACGCGCCTCGACCTGGCGGATGTCGAAGTCGAAAGCCGTCTCGGGGCTGCCGGTGTAGCGCCCGCGCAGTACCGACATCGCGTACCAGCGGCGCACAAGGCGCTCGAGGTCGGCGGCGGGCATGCCCTCGGCCCGCCCGCGGAGGTAGAGGATGTAGGCGAAGTTGACCGCATTGCGGCCGCCGATCAGGTCGCTTGTCACGAAACCCGCCGAGCGCAGGATCATTGTGATGCGGTCGAAGTGAGTCTTGTTGATGAACGCCAGGATGCCCTTCTTGAGCCTGCCGAAAGACTCTTCGGCGATCGCCTCCTCGAACTGCTTGGTTTCGAAGTTGCGACCCGAGAGCAACGCTACCAGATCCTGCAGCTTGCCGCGCCCGAACTCCGACGTGAACGCCACGCGGAGCATGTCCGTGTAGGTCGGATCGTAGATGTCGTCGTTGACGTCCTTGAGCCAGCGCATCTGCGGCAGGAACTCGGACGCGGCAAAGGCCTTGTCACCTTTCTCGATGCGAGCCAGGAACTCGGGCGCCACGGCGAGGTGGCAGAAGTAGTCGATGGCCTTTCGGAGCAGGTTGCCGCCATAGGTCTCGTTGACGGCGATCTTCGACATGGCGAAGTCGGCCTGCGACAGCTCCGCGCCGGCCGAGTTCACGCGGATGAAGATCTCGGTGACGGTCTCGATGTCGAGGTCGTCGGCCAACTCGATCACGCCAACGTGGTTGTTGATGATCTTCCGCAGCTTCTCCAGCACGCGAGACACGCGCTTGCGGTCGGCAGCCGGGTTCTTCTCGGTATAGGTGTCCGTCAGCTCGGTCAGGCTCGCGTCGGGCGCGAAGACTTCGGCCACGTCCTCGATCCAGGCGACATCCTTCCGAATCGCAGGGTTCGCAACCTCGAAGCGCTCCTCCTGCGGATGGAAGGCGATGCGGATGCGGACGGTCTCGTAGTCCTTGGTCAGCACCTCCCGACTGAGCAGCGCAGCCATGAGCGCGGTTACCCGCTGCTGGCCGTCGATCAGGATGCGCTTGCCGGCGGACGAGGTGCCATCCTTGAGCCTCACGGTGGGATTGCGCCAGGCGATCAGATACCCGACCGGGTACCCCTGGTAGAGCGAGTCGAGCAGGTTGCGAACCTTGGTCGCCTCCCACACGAAGGGGCGCTGGATCTCGGGAATGGCGATCTCGCCCGATTTGACCCAGGTGAGAAGCGTCTCGATCGGGTGCGGGGTGACGGAATATCGTTGCGTGGACATCGGTCAGGCTTCCCCTCCGATAATTTCGCTCAGCAGCCCCTCGGTCTCCTTCTCGAGCGCCAGGATGTCGGCACGAATCTCCTCGAGCGTCCGCAGCGGCTGCGGCTTGTAGAAGTAGCGGGTGAAGCTAATCTCGTAGCCGGTTTTCACGGTGTCGAGCACGTACCAGGCGTCGGCGGCGTGGGGCAGTACCTCCCGGCGCAGGAAGGCCTCGATGCCGCCGTCTTCGAGGAGCGGGACCTGCTCGGTGTCGCGCAGGTCAGAGTCGGGCTCGTACTCGACGACAACGGGCTTACCGCCGATCCGGGCCTCGAACAGCCCGCGCAGCGGGTCGGGCGGCGTGCCCTTCTTGTGGATCTTCCTGATAACCGGCGGCGCGTCGTCGGCGCGCTCGGCGCTCTCTTTCAGCGCCTTGATCTCCTTCGCGGCGTAGGCGCGCTCGGGGTCGATGCCCTTCAGCCGCAGCGGCCGTTCGACGGTGACCTTCCAGTAGCCGAAGGCAGCGTTCGGGAAGATCTTCGACTGCTCGGTCTCCTTGAACTCGAGGAAGGTGTCGCAGATACGCTGAATGTCCTCGGCGGAGAGCTCGCAGTTCTTCTTGCCGAGGTTCTTGCGCAGTGGCTTGTACCAGCCCGTCGCATCGATGAGCTGGACCTTCCCCTTGCGGTGCTCCGGCTTGCGGTTCGTGAGCACCCAGATGTAGGTCGCGATGCCGGTGTTGTAGAACATGTTGAGAGGCAGGGCGACGATCGCTTCCAGCCAGTCGTTCTCGATGATCCAGCGGCGAATGTTGCTCTCGCCCTGGCCGGCGTCGCCGGTGAACAGCGAGCTGCCGTTGTGCACCTCGGCGATGCGGCTGCCGAGCTTGGTGCCCCGCTTCATCTTCGAGAGCATGTTGGCCAGAAACAGCATCTGGCCGTCGCTCGACCGCGTGACGAGCGAGTACTCCGGATCGCCCCCATGCTCAATCAGGAAGCGCGGGTCCTTGAGGCCATCCTTCCCGCCCATGCGCTCGAGGTCGCTCTTCCAGCTCTTGCCATAGGGCGGATTGGAGAGCATGAAGTCGAACTCGCGCGACGGGAACGCGTCGTTGGAGAGCGTCGAGTGCTCCGGCCCGCCGACGATGTTGTCTGCCGCGTCGCCCTCGCCCTTGAGCAGGAGATCGGCCTTGCAGATGGCGTACGTCTCGGCGTTGATCTCCTGGCCGTAAAGGTGGGTCGCCACCTGCTTGCCGTGCGCGGCGGCGAGTTCCTGGAGCGTCTCCTCGGCGACGGTCAGCATGCCGCCCGTTCCGCACGCGCCATCGTAGAGCAGGTAGGTACCCGATTCGATCTCGTCAGCGACGGGCAGAAAGATCAGCTTCGCCATGAGCTTCACGGCGTCGCGCGGCGTCCAGTGCTCGCCGGCCTCTTCGTTGTTCTCCTCGTTGAAGCGGCGGACCAGCTCCTCGAACACGGTGCCCATGCCGTGGTTGTCGAGCCCGGGGTGCTTCACCGAGCCGTCACCGTTCAGGACGGGGTTCGGGCTCAGGTTGATGTCGGGCGAGAGGAACTTCTCGATCAGGGTGCCCAGAGCGTCAGCCTTGGAGAGCCGCGGGATCTGGTTGCGGAACTCGAAGTTCTCGAGGATGTCCTGGACGTTCGGGGAGAAGCCGTCGAGGTACGCCTCGAAGTCGGCCTTGAGCTGCTGCTGGCTGGCTCGAGCCCGCAGGTCGCGCAGCGTGAACTTGGAAGTGTTGTAGAAGGCCTGCCCGGCCGCCTGGCGCAGGGCCCGGTCCTGGTTGGTGATCTTGGCCTTGTCGAGCGAGGCCTTCATGTCGAGCACGGCCTGCTTCGTCGGCTCGAGCACGGCGTCGAGTCGGCGCAGAACGGTCATCGGCAGGATCACGTCGCGGTACTTGCCGCGGACATAGAGATCGCGCAGGACATCGTCGGCGATGCCCCAGATGAAGTTAGCGATCCAGTTGAGTTGACCTTGCTCCATTTCGCTCCATGGGTTGGTGGATCAGCCAGGCTTCGGCGGGAGGCCCAACGCTCAAGTTAAGCCGACTCGTGCAGCGTAGCCAAGAGGTTGGCAAACTTTTGCTGCTATGCTGTTGGCGTAGCGAAACGAGTTCGGCTTGAACGCATTGTCAGGTGTCATCTGCCAACTCCGTAAACTAGCGGCACGAACCGGTCGCCGAACTGCGCCATCGCTGTTACTAGTGTCGGGAGATCAACGGCAGCTGCGTCATGCTTGCCAATGGCCGCGAACACCAAAAGGCAATCCGGGCCGACGCGAAAGAGGTCTGGTGTGAACTTACCCGTCTTTGGATCTAGAAGCAGAGGAAAGTCCTGCTCGCATGCTGCGAGAAGCACAAGCTTACGCAGGTCAAGCTCATAGACGGGGTAGTGGTGGGGGACGAACTTCAACTCTACGATGGCAACCACAGTGCGGCTCTTGACGACAATGATGTCCGGGACAAAGCATCCATGTCGTTCCACATTAATCTGTGGTTCGCAAAGAATGAGATGATCCGGCAGCCGTGACCGGAGCTCGCCATAAATGAGCGAGTGCATCGTGCACTCTGAGTTGACTAGACCGCGCGCGTAAGCGTCACAGACAGTGGACCAAGCTTCTTGAATTGCGATAGAGATAGTCATGACGCCTAACGTTTGAACTAAGCCGCGCCGCGAAGCGGCGTCGGCTTGAATGAATTGTTAGCTTGCAGCCGGGCTATTGCTAGCACACTTACAATTGCAGGTCTGTGGCTTGGTATTGATGTCTAAGATTAGGGCGATAGCTAGTGCCACACCAGCAACTGAAGCAGCGTAAGCCGCCCAAATATTTTGGTGGATTGATAGGCTTGCAAGATCTCGCGCTGCTTGCAATGCGGCAGGTGTAGTCCCCGTAGCAGTTGCAGAATCTGCTGCGGCCTTAGCCGACAAGTGCCAGAAGAGCCCGGAGAAAAGTGAAGCGAAGGCTGCGATGGTGGCGAGTACGTTCTTTAAAAAAGTCATGAATTTTCCCCTGTAAGCTAACACCTGAGTTGAATGAATTGTTAGGCAGCACTTGCGAAGCTCTACTGGCAACAGCAGCCCATCATGCAACCACGGCATGAGCGATTTGGACTTGAGCAGGCTTTCGAACTGCAGTCCTTCGTGCCTCCGCACCATGTAGTGGCAACCAAAACCATGCCTTCCGGCACATTGAACGACTGAGATTGATCGGCGGCTGATGTTTCAACCCTGGAAACGCCGGAAACTAGTTCTGTTGATGCTGGTTGAATCTCCAGCGTTACAAAAGACCCATCTGAGGCCGTGTAGTAAGCAACTGCTTTATTTAAGGTTCTTCTCCCAACTGAGGGGAGAGAGGCGCACGGCCGACCCGGCAGAATTGTTGTTCTCGAGGCAACAAAACGGGGCCGGCCGTGGCCGAAGTGGATTGTATGTCCCAGCTGGGTGGCT
>Ga0180217_1000864_pt1 | contig 39392 bp, 37 predicted proteins | sample eDN3rd37CBELigOP_FD_128521 | JGI IMG/M metagenome (GOLD analysis project Ga0180217, IMG submission 128521) | Enriched Organic Plus compost microbial communities from Emeryville, California, USA - eDNA 3rd pass 37_C BE-Lig OP (version 2) (version 2) ...
CGACCCGCCGGCACACCGCGCTCGGTAATCTCAGTCCCGTGGAGTTCGAACGACTTCACATTCCCGCCGCAGCCGCGGCATGATCAACACAAAGAAACCGTCCGGGAAACCGGGTCAGGCTCCGTTCAGTCTGAACCCGACGAGCGCGCGAGAAAGAACCACGGCGAAAAACGTTACACATAGGTAACACTCCCCGGAATGGGGGCGACGAACTTGCCAAAAGGTCAAGTCACCTAACACAGATCCCCTTGTGCGATTCCTCACACCGGTCTGTGAGCGCTCAACCGGCGCTCTGACCGGGCAGACGGACCTTCGGCGACCACTCCCAGAGATTCCACGCCAGGCCCGCCGGAAGGCGCGAAGGGTCCACGCCATCGAGCTCCCGCGCGTACCAGGCGACGAGCTGGCTGAGACCGCTGCGAGACGTGATCTGCTCGAACTCGGCGCGGATCGCCGCCAGCGAGTCCCACACCGGCGGGCTCGCATCGACCTGGATCGCCGCGACGATCCGCGCCTGGAGCGCCTGCGCCGCGGCGAACGCATTGTCGAAGCTGAGTAGCACCACACGCTCGAAGTACGGGCGGCGACCGCCGGCGTACAGCGAGTTCGCGACGAGCGTCACCTCACCCGGCACGATCGACTCGACCGAATACGGACCGCTCGACGGAAGGATGACCTGACCGTCCGAGTCCGGCATCCACGCGGTGTTCCACGCCTCGGCGATCGCGTCGAGCGTCGCGCTGTCGCCCGCGAGCGCATCGCGCACCGCCGCGATGACCGCATCGCCCGCCGCATCCGGGTCCTCGACGCCGAGCGCCTCGCCCGCGACGTGGTGCGCCGGCATGGGCGAGCGGAACGCCTCCTCCCACCGCGCGGTCGGCTCGTCGAACGTCACCGTGAGGGACTTGCGGTCCGCACTCACCTCGGGCATCGCCGAGGCCTTGGGGAGGACCTCCCCCTCGACGTCGAACGCCGGGAACACACCCGACCGGGCGGCCCAGTCCAGGAGCAGATCGACGGCATCGATCGGTGCGCCATCCGACCAGTGGAGACCATCGAGCGTCGTGTACTGGACGATGAGTGGGTCATCCGAGAGCTTCGTCATGGTGCCGAAGGTCTCGTCCGGGCGCACCCGGCCGCTCGCCTCGATCACCGAGAAGCCGGAGAGCGTCGCCGCGACGACCGCGCTGTCCACAAGCGTCGAGTCGGGACCGACCGAGCCCGTGTACTCCTGCATGACCGCGATCGTGACGCTCGAATCGGCGACGACGCGAGTCGGGACCGCGGTGCAGCCGGCGAGCGTCGCGAGCGTCGCCATGGCCACGGCGATGACGGCACCGACCCGCCAGCGGCGAGAGCGGACGGGGTGCATGCGTCCAAGGTACCGTGACCCTCATGCGCGATCCGATGCCGCAGCCATCGCCGGCGCCGATATCGAAGGGCCGCATCTGGGCCGAGGTGCTCATCGTCCTCGGCCTGTCCTTCGGTGCATCCGCGATCTACTCCATCGTCGCCATCATCAACCGGATGACGCGGGATATCGCGCTCGCCGACCAGACCGCGACGCTCAACCCGACGCTCGACAGCCGCGAGATCTTCGACCTCATCTACCAGGTGCTCGGCATCGCGGTCGACCTCGTCCCCGTCGCGCTCGTGTGCTGGCTGCTGTGGAACGTCGCGAGCCCGCACCTGGGCAGGCTCGGCATCGACCTCCGCCGGCCGTGGCAAGACGCGGGCGTCGGCACGCTCCTCGCGCTCATCATCGGCGCGGGCGGACTCATCGTCTACCTCGGCGGACGCGCGCTCGGGATCACCGTCGCGGTGGACCCCGCCGGCCTCGAATCGCACTGGTGGACAATCCCAGTGCTCCTGCTGTCGGCCGCGCGCGCCGGCATCAGCGAGGAGGTCATCATGGTCGGCTACCTCTGGACCCGCCTCAGCGACCTCGGGTGGAGGACCTGGCCGACCATCCTCGTGAGCGCCGCCATCCGCGGGACGTACCACCTGTATCAGGGATGGGGATCCTTCATCGGCAACGTCCTCATGGGCATCGTCTTCGGCTGGCTCTACTCGCGTACCGGCCGGCTCCTGCCGCTCGTCATCGCGCACTTCCTCATCGACGCGGCCGTCTTCGTCGGCTACCCCGTCATGGCCGAGGTGTGGCCGGGACTCCTCGGGCTGTAAGCCGCAGGATTCGGGAGCTCAGCGCCCGAGGCGCTCAGACGCGGAGGAACGCCTTGATCGCGCGGCGCTCCGCCATCGCCCGGTAGCCGCTCGCGGCATCCGAGATCGGCACCTCGAGATCGAACACCCGGCCGGGGTCGACCACGCGGTCGAGGACGAGCGGGAGCAGCTCGGGCAGGTACCTCGACACCGGCGCCATGCCACCGGCGAGCCCGACATTCCGACTGAACGCGACCCGGATCGGGAATGCATCGACCGCATTCGGGACGCCGACGAACCCGACGCGAGCACCAGGGCGAGCCGACCGGAACGCCGTCTCGAGCGCCTGCGACGAGCCGACGCACTCCAGCACCGAATCCGCACCGACCCCGCCCGTCAGCTCCATGACCGCCTCGACCGCCGCATCCCCGCGCTCCGCGACGACATCGGTCGCGCCGAACTCGCGAGCGAGCTCCTGACGAGACTCGTGACGACTCAACGCGATGATGCGCTCGGCACCGAGCGTGCGAGCCGCGAGGACACCGCACAGCCCCACCGCGCCATCGCCGACGACGACCGCCGTCGAACCCGGCGCGACCCCGGCCGAGACCGCTGCGTGCCAGCCCGTCGGGAAGACATCGCTCAGCGTGAGCAGCGACGGGATGAGCTCCGAATCCGGCTCCTCGCCCACTCGCCCGATCCGGACGAGCGAGCCATCCGCCTGCGTCACGCGGGCGAACTCAGACTGGCCGCTCACCGTGAAGCCGAGATGCACACACGCCTGCTGCTGACCAGCGAGACAGTGCACGCAGGTGCCGTCGCTGTGGTCGAACGGGACGATCACGAGGTCGCCGACGGCGAAGCGGCGCACCTCCGCACCGACCTCGACGACCTCGCCGAGGCATTCGTGGCCGATCGTCCTCGGACCACCCCGGTGCGGGACGACGCCGTTGTAGTGCCAGAGGTCCGAGCCGCACACGCAGCTCGCGGTGACCCGCACGATCACATCGGTCGGCTCGTGGAGCTGCGGGTCCGGGATCTCCTCCCAGCGGATGTCCCCGGCTCCGTGGATCATCGTCGCGAACATGACTCGACCCTACGCGCTCGGCGCTGCTCCCCCACCCGGTCTCAGGGCTGAGCCGTACGCCATGTAGTGCCACGACGCCGGCACGATCCGATCGAAGAGCGCCTCATCCGCCCGCGCCAGCCGATCGCGCGCCGACTCCGTCGTCCCGAGCACCGCGAGGAACCCCGAGGCCGTCAGCTCGACCGACTCGAACGGCGCCAGGTGCGCGCGCAGCTCCCGCAGCGGGAGGAATCGCCAGCTCGCCCCGCGCACGCGGTACGCGACACTGCGCGCGAGCCGGTGGCCCCAGGTCCCGCGGATGTTCTCCGCGAACAGCAGGGTGCCGCCCGGCCTCAGCGAGGCGAAGATCCACGCCATCGCGGTCGCCGCGCGCGACGCGTCGTCGCCGCCGAGGCCGCCGAGCACCGACTTGAACACGATCACGTCGTAGCGGTCCGCCTCCGGTGCCGCCGACAGCACGTCGAGATCCCGATACTCGATGCGGTCCGTCACCCCGTAGCGCTCATGCAGCGGACGCGCGAGGAGCTCGGTGTTGTCGTAGTTCGTGCACGTGACCTGGTGCCCCTGCGCGGCAAGCCACAGCGAAGGCCCCCCGGGGCCCGCGCCGAGCTCGAGCGTCTGAAGCGGGCGGTCGGGATGGCGCAGGGCCGCGCGACGGAGCGGTGCCTGCCAGGCCTCGACCGCGCGCGACCAGGTGCGCACATCCCAGCCGAGGATGTCCGCCATCGGCGGCAGCTCATGCTGTGCGTGCGACACCCGAAGCGCCTTCCGTCACTCGACGCCGGAGATGAACACCGGCGACGCCGTCACATCGATCGACACCGAGCCGCTCCCGCCGTCGAGTCCGGACACCTCGCCGGTCGCCGACACGACGCGCACCGGACCCGACGCATTGAACGCGACCGTGCCGCTGCCGCCCGGGGCCCACACGACGCGGACCTGGTTGGGGCCATCGCCGAAGACCTTCGTCACGACGCCAGGACCGCGGTCCTCGCTGCCGACATACGGCAGACCGCCGATCTCCGCGGCGAGCACCGCCTGGGCGACCGCCGCAGGCTTCGGCGGCAGCGCCGTCACGCCGTCGATGCGCTGACGGAACAGACCGAATGCTCCCTCGTGCGACTTCCCCTCCGGGTCGTCATCGACGAGGTCGTACCAGAACACGCGCTCGACTCCCCCGGCGATCGCGGAGACCTGACCGCGGATGAGCATCTCCGCCTGGAGCATCGGGCTGAATCCGCCCTCCTCGGTCGTCCAGCCCATCTCGCTGATCCACACCCCGGGCGGGGTGCCGTACTCCGAGGCGATCGAGATCGCGTGCTGCACGATCGACTCGACCTCCTCCGGCGCGAAGTAGATCGAATACGGGTGGAAGCTCTCCGCGTCCGCGTACTGGAGTCCGCCGAGCGACCACAGCTCATCGAACCAGTTCGAGACGTACTGCGCCGTCGCACCCGCGACGATCCGCGTGTCCGGGGCGACCGCGCGCACCGCGTCGGACACGGCGCGGAGCATGTCCAGGTAGCACTCCGCATCCAGACCGCATGCGCCGTCGTTGAACGGCTCGTGGTTGAACTCGTTGTAGACCTCGACCGCGTCGATGTCGTACTTGTCCACGACCCACGCCGTGACCGCCGCGAGCGCCGCGAGACCCTCCGGCGAGCTCGGCGTGCGGCCATCGTCGTACAGCGGGTGCCGTGACGGAGCGATCGCGAGGACCTCCATGTCCCGTGCATGGGCGATGTCGATGCGGCCGCGGAAGTTCTTGGCCGACTTGTACTTGCCGGGCTTCTCCTCGATGTTCCGCCACGGCACGGTGAAGCGCACCGAGCCGAACCCGAGCTCGGCGGCCTGCTCGACGCCGCCCTCGGAGTAGGACGTCGAGTGGATGTGCACACCCAGTCGGTCATCCTGGTCGACCACGCCGTCGATGAGGGCGATGAGCGTCGAGATCGAATGCGTGGTCTCGAACACGCCCTCCACGTGGAGCTCCCACATGCCCGGCGCGACGCCTTCGAGCGGAACCGCCGTCACCGGGGTGTCACCCGTGATCGCACCGCCCGCGAGCTCCGTCTCGCCGGAGCGGATGCTCCACGTGGCCGACCCGCCCTCGGGCAGGGCGACCGCGAGCGTGGCAGTGCGGGAGTCCAGGACGAGCGAGGTGTTCACGACGCCCTCGGCATCGGGCTTGAGCGATTCGAACGACGGGTTCGCGAGCAGATTCGCCGGCTCGGCTCCCGCCGCGCCGCTCAGCGAGATGAGGCTCAGATCATCGACGAGGAGCCCATCGACCGCGCCCTCGACGACGAGCTGGACCTCGAGCTCGGTCTGGTCCTCCGCCGTGTCGAACTCGAGGACGACCGGCACCCACCACGCATCGACATCCGGCAGCGTGGTCGATGCCTCCCCGGCGACGAGCGTCACGGGGACCGGCACCGGCTGCGGGTGCAGGGCGCTCACCCACGCCACGAGACGGTAGCGATGCGACGGCTCGACCGAGACGGTCGTCGCGAGGGCAGGTCCAGGCTCGACCGAATCCACCGCGCTGATCTGGATCGCGGCCGTCCCGTCATGCACCTGGCCGACCGCGGGCTCGACCTCCATGACCGAGCGGGCCGCGAGCGTCCAACCCGACACCCCGGCGTCGACCGTCGCGACACGAGGCAACGGGAGCGGCCCATCAGGACGTACTTCAGCGACAGGAGCAGGGAGCGCTTCCGGCTGTTCGGCGCAGCCCGCGATGAGGAGCGCGCCGACGAGCCCGAGCGCGAGGAGAGACCTCGACTTCATCCGAGCAGACTAATCGGCCAGACACCCCCGAAATGGCGCACGGACGCGAGTGTCACGCCGACGCCTCGCCCGCGGAGCCGAGCGCGATCCAGGCGGAAGCCCCGGCGGATGCCGCTCAGTACGCGCCCTCGCGAGCGAGGACCGCGCGGATCGTCTTCCAGAGGATGACGATGTCGCCCATGAGCGACCAGTTGTCCACGTAGTACAGGTCGAGGCGAACCGTCTCGTCCCACGAGAGATTCGACCGGCCGCTGACCTGCCAAAGTCCCGTGAGGCCGGGCTTCATGAGGAAGCGACGGTGCTCGTGCTCGTCGTACTGCTCGACCTCGCTCGGCAGCGGCGGACGCGGCCCGATGAGCGACATGTCGCCCTTCAGCGCGTTCCACAGCTGCGGCAGCTCGTCGAGGCTGAACCGGCGGAGGAATCGCCCGACCTTCGTCACACGCGGGTCGTCGCGCATCTTGAAGAGGACCTCGTTGCCCTCCTCGCGGTCCACATCGAGCAGGCTTTTCAGCTGCTCCTCGGCATCCGGGACCATCGAGCGGAACTTGTACATCGTGAAGATCCGGCCGTCGAGCCCGACGCGCTTCTGCTTGAAGATCACGGGTCCCGGTCCGGACAGCTTCACCGCGATCGCGATCCCGAGGAACGCCGGCGACAGCAGGATCAGCAGGAGCGTGCTGAGCACGACATCGAAGGTGCGCTTCACCGCCTGCTGACCGCGCTCGAACCGCGGCGTCTCCACATGCAGCAGCGCCATGCCGGCAACGGGTCGCATGTGGATGCGCGGACCGCCGATGTCGGTGATGCTCGGCGCGACGATCATGTGATGCTTGCCCGGCTCGAGTTGCCAGCTGATCTCGCGCACCCGCTGCGCGGTGAGCTCACCGGAGGCGGCGAAGGCGACGGTGTCGATGTTGTTCTCCGCCATCACCTCCTCGATGCGGTCGAAGTCCCCGAGCACCGGGGCCGCATCGAACTCGCCCGCCATGTCCGTCGACGGGAGGCACACGCCGACGACCGCGAATCCCGAGCCGCGGGCACGGCGGAAGTCCTCCACGAGCTCGGTCGCCGTCTTCGGGCCGCCCACGACGAGGACACGCGAATACAGGCGCCCCTTCGCACGCTGCGTCCACAGCCAGCGCCGCCACAGCCACCGACCGAGGATGAGGAAGCCGACACCGAAGATGAACGAGGTAAAGACGGGACCGCGGCCCAGGTCGAGCTTGAAGACGAACGCGACGAGCACGACGAAGAGCAGCAGTCGCACGCTCGCATCGACGACACCCCGATACTCGAGCGGTCCCGACCCGAGATAGCGCTGGTCTCGCGTCGCGTAGAACGTCAGCAGCGCGATCCAGATGACGATCATCGCGAGCGCGAGCAGATAGCTCGGTACATCGAACAGCCGACCGGAGAAGGTCGGGTTCACCCGCGCGACCGCACCCCAGAAGAGGAACGAGCCGACGACCGCGACGACGACGATGATCGAGTCGGTCACCATGAGGCCGCGCGCATAGAAGCGACGCCAGTCCGACGTCGGCACCGGGATGGAGCCCGTCGCTCGGATGCTCCCGGTGTCGGCGAGGATGTACGGCCTCGAATCGGTCGTCACGCCGTCCGCATGCGTCGGGTGCGGTGCGCGCGACGAATCCTGCGGCTCGCTCGTCCCCGGGGCCGCTGACGAATCCGTTGACGTCTGGGTCTGTCTCAACACTCTCGTCGCGCTTTCGTGCTGCCTGGCTGGCGGCGTCGCACCGTGCGCAAGGCTACCACCGGGGCCTTTCGGGGGCCCGGAGAGCCTGCAGAGCCAGGCGTGGCGGGCGGACGCGGTGGGATTCGGAGGCGAATCCTCGCCACGGCCACCCGCCGGGTCGGTGACGTGCTCAGCCGAGGACCGCGCGGTTGCGCAGCACGCCGATGCCGTCGATCTCGATCTCCACGAGCGTGCCCTCGTGGATGTGCTCCTTGGGCTCGCGCGCGTGGCCGACACCGTCCGGCGTGCCCGTGAGGATGACATCGCCGGGGTGCAGCGGGGTGATCGTCGAGATGTACTGGACGAGGTGCACCGGCCCGTGCACGAGGTCGTGGATGTCGCCGCGCTGCTTGTCCACGCCGTCGATGCGGGTCGTGATCTGCGCATCGGCGGGGATCTCCTCCGGGGTGGCCATCCACGGACCGAGCGGGGTCGACCGCGCCCACATCTTGCCCTGGAGCCACTGCAGCGTGCGGTACTGCCAATCGCGCATCGAGGTGTCGCCGGCGATCGTGAACCCGGCGATCGCCGCCTCGGCCCCCTCCGGCGTCGCGCGGCGCACATCACGGCCGATGATGACCGCGAGCTCGCCCTCCCAGTCGACCGCGGACGACTCCGGCGGGAGCATCAGCGGGTCATCGGCGCCGATGAGCGAGTCGGCGAACTTCGCGAACAGCGTCGGGTGCTCCGGCTCCTCGCGACCCGTCTCCAGGATGTGGGCGCGGTAGTTCAGGCCGACGCACACGATCTTGCTCGGCTGCGTCACCACCGGGGCGAAGTCGACATCCGCGAGCGCGTGACGCGCACCGCCTCCGACCGCGCCGAGCTCGCGCGGATCGCCCGCGGCGAGCAGCGCGGCGACATCCGCGAAGCCGGGGAGCTCGATCGCGACATCGCCCTCGACTCGCACCGCAGCCGTCCCGCCATCCACCCGAATCGTCCCGAAGCGCATGGACCCCAGCCTAGGTGCGGGGCGACGGGGCGCGGTCGGCGTGCGGGGCGACGGGACTTCGCCCCGACCCGACGGCACAATGGTCGCGTGGTGAGCGCGGCAGACATCGTGACAGCGGCGCTCGCGCGACCCGCTGTGTCCGGCGTCCGCATCATCGGCATCGACGGGCCCGCGGGATCCGGCAAATCGACCCTCGCACGGGCGATCAGCGCCGAGACCGGTGCACCCGTGATCGAGATCGACGACTTCCTCACCTGGACGAGCCTCGAGGTGTGGTGGCCGAGATTCGTCGCCGAGATCCTCGATCCGCTCGCCGCCGGGCGCGACCTCGAGTACGGCGCACGCGACTGGTGGGGCGACCGCGACGGCGACTCGCTCCTCCCCGAGCCGAAGCGCGTGCGATGGTCTCCGCTCGTCGTCGTCGAAGGCGTGTCGGTGACGCGACGCGCCGCCGCCGAGCGCTACGCCCTCCGCGTCTGGTTGGAGGCGGACCCCGAGGTGCGGCTCGCCCGCGGGATCGCGCGCGACGGCGAGGACCAGCGCCGCCAGTGGCTGGCATGGCAGTCGCTCGAAGCCGAGTTCTTCCGCGCGGACGACACGAGGGCGCGAGCGGACATCATCATCGCGACCGACTGAATCGCTCCGGCGTCGCCGCGAGGCGATCGATGTCGCCGAAGACCTCGAGCCCCGCGCACGACGCGACCCCGTCGAGCAGGACCGTGCCATCTGGCGCGGTGTGGCGGACATGTGCGCTCGCGTCGAGCGTCTCCTCCACCCGCTGATGCATCGCGGTGCGCAGCGGCGCGCGCAACAGCCCGCCGCGCATCCGCTCCGCCTCGATCTCGAGCGTCCCATCCGGACCCGTCAGCGTCCAGTGCACATGCTGGTCGCCGATCTCCAGGCGCGTCTGACGAGCCCGGCGGTACGTCGTCCAGCGATGCAGCCTCCCGCCGTGGTGGAAGCCGACGATCACACCGCGAAACGCACCCCGCAGCCACGGCACGATCGCGACCGACGCGACGAGCGACGCATCCGGGCGCTCCCCATCCGCGGTATCGATGTGGTTGCTCGCGAGCCACACATACCCTGCGGGGAACGCCTTGCCCCAGTCCTTCTCGATATAGCCGCGGCCGCCATCGAACACGAGCGGCCGCTCCTCGAACTCGAGCCGACCGTGCAGCCCATGGCCGAACGAGACGACCCCGTGGAAGCACTCGAGCGCCGGGACGAAGCCGTACCAGCCCATGATTCCCGGCTCGCGGAACGTCACCGGCCACGGGACGAGCGCCGAGGTGTACTCGATGCGGCCGCGCAGCCCGGGGAGATCGAGCTCGACACCGCGATCGGAGAAGTGATTCGGGCCCACCCGGACGTCGAAGCGGTGCGGGGCCGCATGGAACGCCTCCGGCGGGAACGAGTGGAACCAGCTGCGCCCCGTCAGGCCGTCGAGGACCTGGACGAATGCCTCATCGGCCGCACCGCCCTCGAGCCCGCGGAAGATCCCCGGGATGACCGCGAGCCGCGCCGAGCGGTCAGCGGCGACGAGCTTGATGTACCAGCCCTCGAAGAAGCGCCGCCGCACACCCCTGCCGTGGTACCCCTCCGGGTGCCGGACCCCCGTGAGCCAGTCGGCTGGCGTGCGCATGCGCACACCATACGGCGCGCGGGTGCGGAAGTCAGTGGCTTGCGCGACGCGATGTCGGAGGCCTCAGTTAGATTCACCACGTGGTGGGGGCCGTAACTCGTCGCGTGTCGGCCGGCGCGCAGATGGGCCGGGACGGGCCGAATCCAGCGCCAGCGGCATTGCGCTCAGCGTCGCTTCCACCACGAGCCGTGATCGCTCGATCGCGGACATCCGACACGGAAGGATGCGAGGACCCAATTCATGCTGGACCGCCGCACGTCGAGTGCTCTCATCGAGACGGCGCTGCCGACGCGACCAGAACCGGATCTCAAGATCGCCCACGACGTGCGAGAGATCTTCGATCACATGCTCGGCGACGGGATGTCGATCATCGCGCCCGACGTTGCGATCTGGACGCCGGAGGTCGCCGAGGAGCTCCGCGCACGGATCGCCGACAACCCCATCGTCGGCAAACAGAGGGGCCAATGGGACAGGCTCGACGTGCAGCTCGACGGGGCCAGCGCGCCCGTTGTGCTCCTGGCTGCCGAGCTGGTCTTCCTGCGCGAGCACCCGCTTCTTTCGGCTCGACCGGCGACGCGCCTGGAGCATGTGAGTCGCGTCCTAGCGCACCTTGACGACCCGGTCGAGTTGCCTGCGCAGATGCGCGAATGGTTGTCGCGACCGCAGTACTCCGGAGGGTTCGAACCCGGAGCCTGGTACAACGGCGCGATCTGGCTACATCTATCGTGGTGCGCGCGATTCGTCATCGTATGGCACGAATCCTCCCCGGAGGTGCGTCACGAAGCCCGCAGGGACCCATGGGCACTTCAGAAGGTCATGCTCAGCATTGACGACCGATCCGACATCCGGAACGCTATCCAGTTCCTGGTCAGTCCCGACGTGTTCGAGCCGATCTCCTCGGCGCGCATGAAGCTGAAGATCCGCGATGGACTCGCCGACAGGATCGATCGACCCTCTGGGAATGACCCGGAGTCGCTCGACTGGGACCTCCTGCGGATTCGCGCGGAGTTGGCAGACGAGGTCGACGGCCCCTTCCACTTCTGGTCGCCGGGCGTCGGCGAGCTCTGGGGGGAGATTGGCGGCGGTACGACAACGCCTGGCACGGACACCGAGCAGGAGCCCCGCGCCCGTCGGTATTGGCTGTATTCGCCAGGTGCTCAGGCCTCGGAGTGGGATGCGCTCTCGACGACCGAGACGATGGCGATCGGGTGGCCCCAGATCGGAGATCTCCAGGAATTCCCTGACCGCGCAGCGATTCGGAACGCCCTCAGCACATCCGACGCAGCGGGTTCGAAGATTGCGTCGCTCGCGCTCTGGCAGTTCCAGTACGAGATGGCTGAGGGCGACATCGTATTCGCCAAGCGCGGACGAAGCGAGATCATCGGTCGCGGCGAGGTCACCTCTGGGCCGCGTTATGAACCGGAACGAGGTGAGTTCCCGCACGTGCGCTCGGTCCGGTGGACTCACCAAGGCTCATGGGACCACCCGGGGACGGCAGCCATGAAGACGCTCACTGATATCACTCGGTATCGCGACTACGTGGAACAGCTCGAAGCCCTGGTGACCGGCGAAGCCGATGCGATGCCGGAGAGCATCGTCACTGCCGCGCCCTACAGGTCGGCCGACTTCCTTCGTGAGGTCTACCTGACCGAAGATCGATACGAACGGCTGGTGTCGCTCGTGCGGCGGAAGAAGAACGTCATCCTGTCCGGCCCGCCGGGAGTGGGCAAGACCTTCGTGGCGCGACGACTCGCCTACTCGATCATGGGCGAGAAGGATGCGAGCAGGATCCAGATGATCCAGTTCCATCAGAGCTACTCGTACGAGGACTTCATCATGGGGTTCCGCCCCACTGAATCGGGGGGATTCGCACTCACGGAGGGTCCCTTCTACCGCTTCTGCGAGATCGCCAGGGACGATGAGGCAGACCGTCCCTACTTCTTCATCATCGATGAGATCAACCGCGGCAACATCTCGAAGATCTTCGGCGAGCTCCTGATGCTCATCGAAGCCGACAAGCGCGGCCAGAGCCTCAGGCTTATGTACAAGAACGAGGACTTCACGATCCCCGCCAACGTGCACCTCATCGGGACGATGAACACGGCTGACCGGAGCATCGCAATGCTCGACTACGCACTACGGCGCCGGTTCGGGTTCTTCAGCCTGGCTCCGGCCTTTGAGTCAGGCCACTTCCAGGGATGGCTGCAGGAGGCCGAGAACAGCACCCTTGTGCGGCTCGTCGAGGCGCTCATCCAGTTGAACCGCGAGATCGAGAACGACCCCTCACTCGGGCCAGGGTTCCGCATCGGGCACAGCTACCTCGATACCTCGATGGTGGACGAGCCGGACGACGCATGGCTGCAATCCGTCGTAGAGGACGAGATCATTCCGCTGCTCGAGGAGTACTGGTTCGACGAACCTGCCCGGCTTGAGAACTGGTCGGAGCGGCTGATCGAAATCGTGAGATGAATCGCACAGACTTCGTCATCCGCAACATCTATGTGATGCTGGCGTACGCCTTCAGGGCCATCGACTCCAGGATGGACGCGCTGATGGGCGCGGAGCGCTTCGAGCATCTCCATGACCTGCTGGCTGAGATCCTGATCAGGGGTATGAACTCGCAGATCAAACGCGGCCTCAGCAGCGAGTACCAGACTCACCAGGACACACTGACCACGGTCCGAGGCAAGCTCCGCCTGAGCGAGACGATCAGAGGGAGCTCTCGCCCGCTCGCACGTCTCGTGTGCGAGTACGACGAGTACTCCGCCGACACAGACCACAACCGAGCGATCAAGGCGACGATGCGCCTGTTGCTGAGACACGCCGACATCAGCACAGAGCGCCGCCGGATCCTCCGGAACTCGGTGCAGCTCCTCGCCTCGGTTTCGGACATCTCTCCGCGATCGACCGAGTGGGACCGACTGAGATACGACCGGCTCAACGCCTCCTACCGACTGCTGCTCGGCGTGTGCCGACTCATCGTCGAGGGGCTCCTCCCCAACGAGGAGCACGGCGAATGGAGACTGGCGCGGTGGTTCTCCGGTGAGCAGCTGAGCAGGCTCTTCGAACGATTCCTGCTCGAGTACTTCAAGGTTCATCACCCTTCGCTCAACCCGAGGTCCAGCAACATCAACTGGGACCATGGGGGAACAATCGCAAGCGGCGAAAGGCAGCTGCCGGCCATGCGCTCGGACGTCACGCTGTGGCGCGAGGACCGGATGCTGATCATCGACGCGAAGGTGTACAAGAAGGCGCTGCAGTCGTACGAGGGAAAAAACACCGTGCGCTCCGCCCACCTCTACCAGATCTTGAGCTACGTGAAGAACGCGGATACACGCCAGGACGGGTCGGTCAGCGGCCTGCTGCTGTATGCACGCACAACGGAGCCTGATCATCCGGACCTCGACCTCGTCGTGCAGGGCAATCGCATCGGTGCGAAAACTCTGGATCTCGGGCTGCCGTGGGAAATGCTGAGACAGGAGCTCGACGGGATAACCGACTGGCTGCAGTCGCCTCGGCACGCACAACCGCTGCTCGGCTAGCCCGGAGGAATTCGGAGGCCTCAGCGCCAGATGGCGCGGCCGCCGGTCACATCGTCGACGCGCGACCGCAGCGTCTCGAGACGGTCGGCGGCGATCTGGATGCTCAGCGCGACATCGGCGCCGTGGCGCACGTCCGCGAGCGCAGCGCCGCACGCCTCGACCTCGCGTCGCACCGCACCTTCCAAGGTGTACGGGACCGATACCTCGACCGTCGCGCTCGGGATGAGCGGGACGCGCTCCGCGCCGACGAGCGCCTGCGCGACCGCATCCGTGTACGCCCGGACGAGCCCGCCCGCCCCCAGCTTGATACCGCCGAAGTATCGGACGACGGTCGCAAGGACGCCTTCGAGCTCCTGGTGACGCAGCACCTCGAGCATGGGCCGGCCCGCGGTGCCGCTCGGCTCCCCGTCGTCGTTCGCCGCCGACTGCCCGCCCGCCATGAGCGCCCAGCACACGTGCCGCGCGTCCGGATGCTCGGCCCACAGCTGCTCGACCCGCGCCACCGCATCCTCACGGCTCGACACCGGCTCGACGCACCCGATGAAGCGGCTCTTCCTGATGATGAGCTCGCTGTGGTGCGGAGCGGCGAGAGTGAACGGCATCCTGACTCGATCGGTGTGCGGTGGCGGGCCAGCCGGATCTATTCAACTCGACCTCGTGCGCAGGCACCGCGCCTCAGTGGATCGGACCGTCCTCGAACGGGTCGGAGAACAGCGGCAGCTCGGGGATCAGCTCCTCGAGCGCGCGGCGCTCCGCCTCCGCCTCGGCGGCCGCCCTCGCCTCCTCCGCGGACAGTGTGCCGTAGTGGGATGCCTCGACCGCGGCGGCCAGATCGATCACCCGCTGCATCCGGTCGGCGAGCGCGACGAGCTGCGGGACCGACATCCGCACGATGCCCTCAGTGGAGCGCACGAGGCCCGACGCCTCCTCGCGCAGCGCCTCACGCAGACCCCAGTCCGCCCACGAATGCTGCGCCGTCCACGCCGGGACCGCCGCACCGATCTGCGAGATCGTCGCCCGCAGCGGACTGCCCTCGCCCTCGTACGCCATGCGGAACTGGTCGAGGAGCAGCAGGATGTGGGATTCGACCTCCGCGCGGCGTCCCTTCGCTCCCGCGATGATCTCCTCGGACCGAGCCGCGGCACGCTCCGCATCGAACACGGCGGCTTCGGTGACCTCGTCCTCCGCGACCGGGATGATCGTCGAGATCGCCCCCACATCGATCTCGGTGGCCGCGACCTGCACGGCGGGTGAGAACGCCCTGGCCGCCGACACATAGCTCGCGAGCGGCCCCGACTCGATGCCGGGGAGGAACCCGGTGGGTGCGGTGATCCGGTCGAGCCGGTCCAGGAACGGCCCGAACTGGTCGGCGAGCGCACTGCGTGTCGCCTCCGTCGTCTCGATCGCGGAGACGATCGTCTCGATGCGGATCGCGTCGCGACGCACCGCATCTACCGCTGCGTTGTAGCGATCGACGAGCTCCTGATGCTGCGCCCGGTCGACGATCACGACGGCGATCGCGACGCCGCCGACCACGAGCGCGACCCCCGCGAGGATCGCGACGATCTTCACGATCGGGGACCAGGCGCCGTTCAGGTGGAGCGTCGCTCGCGGTCCTGTATCGGCGAAGACGGTCATCGTCGCACGGATGACAGGACGGTCCCGATCGCCTCGGCGACCATGTCCGGCTGAGCCATGTGAATGCTGTGCTGACGCTGACCGGTGAGCGCGTGCGTGGCGCCCGGGTAGCGCCCTGCGATCGCGCGTCATGCATCGCGACCCATTCCTGACCGTATGCGCGGCTCGTAACGGGTGCGACCGGAATCCCAGCGGCCAGGGAGCTGGGCGCGCCCAGCTCGGACGCCGCGGCAGCCGCGGGGAGCGTCGCGCGGAGCTCGCGGACCGCGCCGCCTCGGACTGCGGCGGCGGCCGCCGCACGCCAGTGGCGTGCCCGATCTCTCCCGATGAACCGCTCGAATCGCCCCTGCTCCGGATACAGCGGGAGTGCGCGCACCCCGCCGTCGCGGTCGGTGAGCCCCCGACGCCGTGGGGTCGTGACCGTGAGCGCAGGGTCGATGCGCTCGAGGACCGCCGTCCACGACTCGGGAATGTCTCCGGCGCCCGTCAGCACGACGACCGCCGGTGCACCGTCGTGCTCCGACGACATATCCCCTCCCCTGCTCGCGATCATCTCTATCAGACCAGGCCCCGCGGTGCATGTCGATCGGCCGATCGAGGCTGCGCACGGCACGGATACTGGATGACATGCCGGTGCCTGAGGGATTCGAACTCGTCGTCGCTCCGCCTCCGCTGGCGGACTACCTCCGGCTCCGGGCCGAGTCGGGCCTCACACCGAAGACTCCGGAGCAGGGGGCCGCGGCGATCGCGGGCACCTGGTATTTCGTCCACGTGCGCGAGATGCAGACGGATCGGGTCGTCGCGATGGGACGGATCATCGGCGACGGCGGCTGGTACTTCCACATCGCCGACATCGCGACGCTCCCCGACTATCAGGGCCGCGGTCTCGGGCGCGCGGTCATGGAGCAGCTGATCGGGCACATCCGCGAGGTGGCCCCGGCGAATCCGTACATCACGCTTCTGGCTGACCCGCCGGGGAGGCGGCTGTATGAGCGGCTCGGCTTCGTGCCGAGCGACCCGAGCACGGGGATGCGACTGCCGAACTGAGCGCGGTCGCCGCCCAGCCGCGATCACGTCCACGTCTGGACCGCTGCTAGGTTTCCAGTATGGAAACTTCGAGCGAGCAGGAGGTCGCCGCGCAGCTGGAGCTCATCCGCCGCCACCAGGCGCAGATCGGCCAGCGGATCCACAGCCATTGGATCGGCTACATCGCACTCGGCACCCTGTGGGCGGCACCGATCGCCACGCTGCCCGCGGGGTACGGCTGGGCAGGATTCGCCGCGCTCGCCACCGCGGCCGTGACCCTGCTGTGGGGCTGGGCGCTGACCCGACGGACCGGCGTGCGGCTCGCGCCCGTGCCCCAGGACTCGCCGGCGGCGGTGCGGGCCGCGTGGCTGCTGTGCGGCTGGGGCCTGTGCGCGGTGACCGCACTCGTCGCGACCGGGCTGGGAGCGCCCGTCGTCGCATTCGTCGCCGCCATCGCGAGCGCCGCCGTGACCGCCTGGATGGGCGTCCGCATCGACCGCGAGCTCGTCACCGGCGCGGTCAGCGCCGAGGTGACGGCGTGAGCGTCGAACTCGACGAGATCATCCACGCCCCGAAACGCCTCGCCATCTGCGCGATGCTGAGCACCGCAGCCGCGCTCGAGTTCGGCACGATCCGCGACGAGCTCGGCGTCTCCGACTCGGTCGCGAGCAAGCACCTCAAGGTGCTCGGCGACGCCGGCTACATCAGCACCGAGACGAAGGCCGACCCAGGCAGCAGGCGACCGCGGCACTGGATCTCGCTCACCTCGGCCGGCAGAGCGGCATTCCGCAGCTACACCGCCACCCTGCAGCGACTGCTCGCGTCGGGCCGCTGAGTCCGCGCCGACCGACCTAGTCGTCGACGAGCCGGACCTCGACCTCGCGCTTGACCGAGGCGGTCGCCCGGCCCCACTCGCTCATCGCGGTGCGCGCCTGATGCGCCGCATACGCGGCCTGATCGACGAACCGCTCCGACACCGCGAACACGAACGGGTGCGACGTGAGCTTCACCTCGAACCGCTCACGGCCCGGCTCCGCACGCGTCAGCTGGATGTGCCGAGGCAGATGCTGCGTGACGATCGACATCTCCTCGACCGAGCTGCAGATGAGCCTGCCCGTCACCTCGACCGCGCTCATGCCGCCCACCCCACCGGACACCGCGCCGCGGTCGAAACGAGCATCCCCGCCCAGCCTCTCTCCTCGTGAACCTGCGAGAGCGAGCGTACTGCGGGGCCGCTTCCACCCTGGAAGCGTGACCGGCGCGCTGGACCTCATGCGCCGCGCCGCTCAGTCCGCGGGACCAGACGGCGGGTTGAAGCAGAACTCGATGCGGATGCCGTTGTCGTCCTCCACGAATGACGCGTAATAGCGGTCGGTGAACCGCGGGTACCGCTTCGGGTCGCGCACGACCGTCCATCCCGCTGCGACGGCGATCGCGTGCAGGCGGTCGACGTCCTCCGGTGAGTCCACGCCGAAGGCGAGGTGCTGCCATCCGACGCGACCGTGCACGTGCGGTGCGCTGTCGGGCTCGCGCGCCACGTACAGGATGATGTCCGGTTGACCGTGCTGCTCCCAGAACGCGGCACGCTCATCCGCCGTGCAGGTGTAGCCGAGTGCGGAGAGCACCGGGTCGAACTGCGCGACGGCGCGGTCGAGGGACGCCACGCTGATGCCGACGTGATCGAGAAGGCGCATCCCGTCAGTATCGCCGAGCGCGCCCTCTCGATGTCGACTGGCCGACTGCGTCGGGGTCACCGCCGCGTGAACGCTCCGATCACATCGACGAGCGCATCGACCGCCGCATGCCGGTCCTCCACGGTCGCCGACTCCGCTGGGCTGTGGGAGGTGCCGGACGGGTTGCGGACGAAGATCATCGCGGCGGGGACACCGGCCGTCGCGAGGATGCCGGCGTCGTGGCCGGCAGCGGTCGGCATCACCGGGACATGCCCGAAGCGACGCGACAGCACCTCCTGCACGTCGTCGCGCAGCGCCGGGGCGAACTCGACGATCGGCGTCCACGACTCCTCCACCGCCTCGCAGCCCACGGCGCGGGCGACGCGCTCGACGATGGAGCGCACGATCGCCTCGCTCGCCCCGCGCACGTCGAGCCATGCCGTCACGCTCGACGGGATCGCATTGACCCCGTTCGGGTGCACGATGACCTTGCCGACCGTCGCGACCGCATCCGCATCGCTCGCGGCGGCGCGCGCCTCCGTCACGAGGGTCGCGAGGTGCAGCATGGGATCGCTGCGATCCGAGAGCGCAGTCGTGCCCGCGTGATCGGCGCGACCCGCGAGGTCGAACCGCCAGCGCCCGTGCGGGTGGATCGAGGAGGCCACCCCGACCGGCACCCCAGCCTCGATCAGTCCCCGAACCGTCCTGCCGTCCGCCGCCGCGAGGGGGACGCGACCCTGCTCGATGTGCAGCTCGATGAACGCGCCGATCCGCCGCAGCCGCTCCGGGTCCGGTCCGATCCCCCCGGGCGCGTGTCCGGCGGCTCGCATCGCCGCCTCCAGGGTGACCCCGTCGCCGTCGGTCAGACCCCGCGCACGATCCGGCATCAGCACGCCCGTCGCGAGACGCGAGCCGACGCACGCGACACCGAAGCGCGCGCCCTCCTCATCGCTGAACGCCACGACCGCGACCGGGCGGGTCGGCTCGACACCGTGCGCGCGGAGCACATCAAGCGCGGCGAACGCCGCGACGATCCCGAGCGGCCCGTCGAAGGCACCGCCGTCCGGCACCGAGTCCAGGTGCGACCCGACGACGAGGACGTCATCCCCCGTCGGGTCGCCCCACCATGCCCACAGGTTCCCGTTGCGATCGGTCTCCACCGACATTCCTCGCGCCTGTGCTGTGCGCTCGAACCATGCGCGGCACTCGAGATCGGCGGAGCCCCACGCCAAGCGGCGGTAGCCGCCGGAGTCGGTCCGACCGATCGGCGCGAGCTCGGCCCAGAGCGCATCGAACACCGGCGCCCCGGAGACGCCTCCGCAGACGTCTCCGGGCTCGGCGATCGCGGTCACGCGCGGAGGTGATCGGTGGTCAGGTCACCGACGCGAGCGTGCGGACGCGGACCACCTGCGACGGCGAACGCGATGACGAGCTCGTCCGGGTGCGGTGCGTCCGGGATCACGAAGTCGATCGACTGGTAGTAGTCGCGCTTGGCCCGCTCGGTCTTGTGGTTGGTGGGGATCGCGATGCGGGTGCCGGCGACGCCACGCGTCTCAGCCGCGCTGATGCCCGCCGTGCCACCGACGAGTCGACGGATGTTGGGGCCGTACTTGGGACCGTGCAGGATGCCGGCCGCGTGCTCGATCTCGCCGTTCAGGCCGACGATCGCACCCTTGCCGAAGGCGTGGATCCCGTCGATGCCGCCGAAGACGTCGATCGCACGGGCGGCGAGCACCTCGCTGAGGGTCTCGCCGACGCGATTCATCTCATCCCACAGGTCCTCGACGTAGCCGAGACCAGCCCACGGGTTGGCGATGACGGCGGCGACGACCGCCCGACGCTGCGGCACGGCGGCGGCGCGGCCGCCCTCGACGAGCACATCCTCGACAGCGACGACGAGGCGGCGCGCACGCACCGAGGCCAGGGCGTCGGTGTGGACATCAATGGTGATCATGAGTGCTTCCTGTTCTGTGTGGTGCTGCACGCCGGCGCGAATCGGCCGACGGCGGTGGTCGATGTCGGTGATGGACGTCGTGATTCAGAACCCGACGTAGGTGGTCTTGACCCGGGTGAAGAAGTCGGTCGCGCTGAAGCCCTGCTCGCGGAACAGCCCGTTGGAGGAGGCGCGCATGCCGCCGAACGGCGCGTTCACATCCGTCCCGGTCGTGAGGCGGTTGACCTTGATGACGCCCGCGTCGATGGTGCGCGAGAACTCCATGGCCGCAGCCAGGTCGCTCGTCACGATGCCGGCGGAGAGCCCGTACTCGGTGCCGTTCATGATCCGCATCGCCTCCTCCGGGGAGCGTGCGACCATGACGGCGAGCACCGGCCCGAAGACCTCCTCCCTGGCGATCGCGTGCTCGGGCTCGACCCGACGCAGGATCGTCGGCGTGAGGAACGAACCGCTCGCCACGCCGCCCGAGACGAGCTCCGCGCCATCCGCCAGCGCGCGCTCGATCCAGCTGACGTCGGTCCGCAGCTGCTGCTCGGTGACGACCGGTCCCATGGTCGTGTCGGGATCGAGCGGATCGCCGATGCGGATCTGCATGGTCCTCGCCACGAGCGCATCCAGGAACCGCTGCTCGTCGCCTTCCATCACGACCACCCGACTCGTCGCCGTGCACGCCTGACCGGTCAGGCCGAACGCGCCGCGAGCGCACAGGTCAGCCGCGAGCTCCATGTCGGCGTCGGGCATCACGAGCATGCCGTTCTTGCCGCCGAGCTCGAGCTGGACGCGAGCCATCCGCTCGGCCGCCGTGATGTTGATGCGGCGCCCGACCGCGCCGGAGCCGGTGAAGCTGATCGCATCGACCTCAGGGTGCTCGACGAGCGCCTGCCCGGCCTCACCGCCGCTGCCGTGGACGACGTTGAGCACGCCCGCTGGCAGACCGGCCTCCTCGAAGCATTCCGCGAGCAGGTGCATCGATCCCGGCACGATGGACGCGGGCTTCACGACGACCGTGTTGCCGGCGACGAGCGCCGGCGCGGCCTTCCACACGGGGATCGCGATCGGGAAGTTCCATGGCGTCACGAGCCCGACGACACCGACCGGCTCCCGCGTCGTGTACAGGTGCATGCTGCCGTCGGCTGACGGGAGCGTCGAGCCGAGCGGCTGACGGCCGAGGCTCGCGTAGAACTCGAGCATCGCTGCGGCACGCCCGACCTCGCCCGATGCCTCGGCGAGCGTCTTGCCCTCCTCGCGGGCGATCAGCGTCGCCGCCTCGGAGGCTCGCGCCCTGAGTGCGCCCGCCGTTCGGGCGAGGACCGCGCCTCGGGCCTCCCCCGTCATGCTCGCCCACGCCGGCGCCGACGCTCGCGCGGCGGCGACCGCCTCGTCGACGATATTCCGATCGCCGACGGGCGCCACCGAGACGAGCTCGTCACCTCGCGCAGGGTTCCAGCGCCGTGCTGTCCTTTCGGCCCCGATCCAGCGTCCGCCGATGAGATGGCGCGCCTCGACGCAGGCAGCCGTCATGGGCTGCCCCGAGGGCACCGTTTCACCAGAACGCGAGCTGTCGGAGGCCGCCGCGTCAGCGGACATCACCGACGGCGTCCATCGTCTCGAGCATCGACGCGAGCACCTCGCGCACATGGAGTCGCATGAGTCGCTCCGCGGCCTCGCCGTCGCCTTCCCGGATCGCCTTCGCGACCTCGACGTGGCGGTGCGCCGACGTGCCGTGCAGCCCGTTCTGCTTCGGGCGGATGTTGCGGAGCGTCTGCGACAGGTCCAGCGCGTTGCGCGCGTATCGCGCGAGCTGCGGCGAGTCGGCGAGGCGGATGATCGAGTCGTGGAACTGCGAGTCGAGCGCGCGGAAGTGGTCGACGTCGTCCCCGTGCGATGCCTCGAGGCTCCGCACCGCGACCGCTTCGACGTCCGCGGCGGCTGACTCCGTGGCGCGCTCGGCCGCGAGTCGCGCCGTCATCCCTTCGACCGCCTCACGGACCTCGAATGCCGCGACGAGCGCTTCCCGTGTCGGCACGGTCACCCGCACTCCGCGGTCGTGCACGGTCACGAGCCCGGCCTCCGCGAGGTGGATGACCGCCTCGCGCACCGGCGTGACGCTCACACCGCAGAGCTGCGCGAGCCGCGGGATCGAGATGTCCGTGCCCGTCGGGATCGAGCCGGTGACGATCGCCTCCCGCAGCGTGGCCGATGTGCGCATCGCGAGACTCTCCGGCCGACCGACCGGCTGGATCTCGAAGCTGCTTTCAGTAGTCATCTGCAGTCCTGGCGACATCTATCGGATGTTGGCGTCGTCTGCGGTGAGGACGCGACGGGGAAGGGTGCTGAGGAACCGAGTCTCGTCGGCCTCGACTGCAAAGGTATCCGTACATCCGACCGCTGCGAGGCCCGGGACACGCAGCGTCGGCAGAATGTGGAACACCATGCCCACCTCGATCGGACGCTCGTCACCGGCGCGGATGTCGAGGACGTCGCCTTCGCCGAGACCGGGCGGGTAGGCGATGCCCATGCTGTAGCCGCCTCGGTTCGGCCAGTACTCGGCCGGCACCTCAGCCTCGACGAGCGAGCGACCGGCGCGGTCGACCTCGCCGATGGTCGCGCCGGGGCGCGCCGCGGCGCGCATCGCCTCGCCGGCGGCCGCCGAGATCTCGAAGTAGCGCAGCAGCTCCGCCGTCGGCTCCCGTCGGGTGACGGTGCGCGTGAGCACGCCGTGGTAGCGGTGGATCGATGCGCACACCTCGAGGCGCAGCGGCTCGTCGTCGGCGACGACGCGCTGGGCGTGCGTGGTGTGGGAGATGAGCGAGGACACGCCGGGGACGATGTACGCCGGCGAGCCGGTGTACTCACCGCCGAGCTCGGCGATGCGGGACAGCACAGCCGATGCGACCTGGCTGTCGGTCGTCGTGCTGCCGAACACGCCGAGACCGGCGAGGATGCCCTCCTCGGCGAGCTTCGTCGCGCGCTCGATGAGCGCGATCTCGCCCGGTGACTTCAGGCGCCGCGCGTCCTCGACGATGCCGGGTGCGGCGACGAGGCGGTCGCCGAGCTCGGCCTCGAGCGCGAGGTACACCCGCGGCGGGACGAAGAGGGACGCCGTGTCGAAGCCGATGCGCTTCGCGCTGGGGATGCGGTCGCGGAGCGCGGAGAGGAGGATCGGCGCGGGGTCGGAGAGGTTCGCGACGCCGATCGGGATGCTCTCGGCGATCCACGCCAGCGCGGGCACGTTGGTGCGCTCGGTGTTGCGGACGACGAAGGTCAGCGGCCCGTCGATCGGCACGATCACGCACTGGAAGATGTGGTAGCCGGGGGTCGTGTAGCCGGTGAGGTAGGTGATGTTCTCCGGACCGGTCACGAGGAGCGCATCGAGCTCCTGGACGGCCATCGTCCGACGGATGCGCTCGAGGCGATCGGCGTATTCCTGTTCTGAGAAGGGCAGTGCGTGCATGTCTGGGTTCCTTGTCTGGTGGGTCGTTCAGAGTTCGTTGAAGGTCTCGGCGAGGCGCTGCATGCCCTCGATGAGCACCGGCTCGGGGAGCGAGAAGGTCACGCGGAGCAGCCCGGGCGTGCCGAATGCGCTGTCCTGCGGCAGGCGGATCCCGCTGCGGCGGAAGATCGCATCGGCGACGGTCTCTCCCCCGGCGCCGAGCGCCGCGATGGTGGCCTCGTCGAGCTGGATGCTCTGGTAGATGCCGCCGCGAGGCTTCACGGCGGCGGCACCGCGGATGTCTCCGGCGAGGCGGTGTGCGAGGTCGCGGAGGTGACGGTGCCGGTCGACATCGGCGGTCTCCCATGGCGCGAGCGTGAGCGCGGCGGCCGCGGCGTGCTGGCTGATCGAGCTTGCGCAGTTGCTCAGTCGGTTGTTGACGATCCGGGCGCGGGCGATGATCTCCTGCGGGCCCGCGGCGTACCCGATGCGCCAGCCGGACATTCCGTACGCCTTGGAGACGCCGTCGATCACGACGACCCGGTCGGCCGGCGCGAATCGGCTCGGCGAGCTGATGGGACCGTCGTAGGTGAAGGCCGCGTAGATCTCGTCGCTCACGATGACCGCGCCGCTGCGCTGGACGACGACGTCGACGAGCGCCGCGAGTTCGTCATCGGAGGCGACCGCACCGGTCGGGTTCGACGGCAGGTTGAGGATCACGGCGACGGTGTCGTCGTCGAGCGCCTGGGCGAGGAGCTCGGGATCGATGCGGTACCCGTCCTCGACACGTGTCGGCACCACGCGGCCTTCGAGACCCGCCATCCGGATCAGGTGCGGGTAGCCGCCGTAGTGCGGGGCGGCGAACACGACGTTGCCTCCCGGCCTGGCGAGCGCCATGAGCACGCAGAAGACGGTGAGCTTCGCGCCGGCGGAGGCGACCACCTGGTCGGGTGTGACGAGGAAGCCCTTGTCGACGGCGAACCGCTCGGCGACGCGCTCGCGCAGCGACAGGATGCCTGCCGCCCCCGCGTAGGTGGTCTTGCCGGATTCGATCGCCTCGATCGCAGCCTCGGCGGCGACTCGGGGGGTCGCGATGTCCGGGGCTCCGACCCCGAGGTCGATGGTGGCCAGCGCGATGCTCATGCGCTGACCGCCAGACCGTCGATGCGCTCGGCCTCCACGCGGGCGAGATCGCTGAGGATCGCGTGGGCTGCGTTGTGTCCGGGCAGGCCCGTGACGGTGCCGCCGGGCCAGGTGCCGGAGCCGCACAGGTAGAGCCCGGGCACCGGCGTGCGGTAGCCGCGCAGCGATGGTGTCGGACGGGAGAAGAATCCGATGGGGGTCATGTCGCCGTGCAGCTGGTTGCCGCCGACGAGCCCGTACTCGGCCTCGAAGTCGGCGGGGCTGTAGCTGACGCGGTCGATCGTCTTCTGCCGGATGTCCGGCATGAACTCCTCGATCGTGTCGAGGCAGATCTCGTCGAACTCGTCCTTGCGCGCCTGGTTCCACTCGCCCGCCGCGAGTTCGTACGGCGCGAACCACACGCTGATCGTCATGAGGTGCTTTCCTTCCGGCGCCAGCGTCGGGTCGGACAGGGACGGGATGAGCCCGAGCATCTTCGGCCGCGCGGAGACACGTCCGGCGATGTAGTCCTGATGCGCTCGCTCGAGGTACTCGACCGTCGGCGAGTACCGGAACTGGCACGAGGCGCGGTGGATGGCGTCCTCGGCGCTCGTCGACGAGCGGTGCGTCGGGACGCCGTCGAGCGCGAGGATGAGCTTGTAGGCGCCGCCTGCCGCGCGGATCGCGCCGAGCTCGTCGCGGATCACATCGGGGACGACCCGCTGATCGACGAGATCGAGCATCGTCGTGCGGGGGTGGAGGTTCGAGACGACGATGTCCGCCGACACCTCGATGCCGCCGCCGAGGACGACACCGGAGGCGTGACCGTCTGCCGTGAGGATGCGCTCGACCCGCGTGTCGGTGAGGATCTCGACGCCGAGCTCGCGCAGCGATCGCTCCATCGCCTCCGCGATCGTGCCCATGCCGCCGCGCGGGAGCCCGGTCGAGCCGCGGAGCGGAGCCTTGCCCGGGTCGTCATCCACGCGGGGCGCGCGCACCGACGAGAGCGGCCGCCGCAGCAGGCCGAGGGGTGAGCCGGGGGTCGAGGGCGCGACATTCCCGGACGACATCGCGAGGCTCGCGAGCAGCGCCTTGAGGTGCGGGCTCGAGATGCGCGGCTCGAGGAAGTCGGCGATCGAGCCGAAGAAGATCTGGTTGAAGGCGTGCTCGAGCTCCGGTGTGGTGAGGCGGGCCGCGATCTCCGCGAGACTCGGCAGCTCCTCGCGGACCGAGACGCCGAGCGCCTGCGCGAACTCGTCGAAGTAGTCGAGGATCGCGAAGTACGCGTCGACGTCGCCGGGGGCCACCCGGGCGAGCTCCTCGATGACCTTCGCGCGGTCACGCCACGCGAGGAATGCGTCGCCGTTCGTCAGCGGGAAGACCATCGTCGGGTCGGGCCGGTCGTAGACGAGGCCGAAGGACGAGAGCTGCATGTCGTGCGCGACCTTGGGGTCGAGCGCGCTCGGCGTGTTCGTCATGGCGCCGCGGTAGCCGGGGAAGAACTCGATCGGCGCGACGAGACCGCCGACGCGGTCGCGCTGCTCGACGACGAGGACCCGCTTGCCGGCCCTGGCCAGGTAAAAGGACGCGACGAGCCCGTTGTGCCCGCCGCCGACGATGACGGCGTCGTAGCTCGTGTGCAGAGGTGTCATGGGGGATCTCCTGTCAGCGAGGTCAGGGATGTCAGGCTGCGAATGCCGAACGGGCGAGGAAGGCGCGCAGGGCCTCGGTCTCCGGGTGCGAGAGGACCTGGTCTGGCGCACCGGATTCGGCGATCTGGCCCTGGTGCATGAAGACGATCCGGTCGCTGACCTCGGCGGCGAACCGCAGCTCATGCGTGACGATGACCATCGTCATTCCGTCGTCGGCGAGGTCGCGGACGACATCGAGGACCTCGCCGACGAGTTCGGGGTCGAGCGCGGACGTCGGCTCGTCGAAGAGCATCAGCTCGGGACGCATGGCGAGCGCGCGGGCGATGGCGACGCGCTGCTGCTGTCCGCCGCTCAGCTCGCTCGGGTACTGGCCCGCCTTGTCGGCGAGGCCGACGCGCTCCAGGAGCTCCATCGCGCGGGCGTTGACCTCGCCGCGTGGCTCCCCCAGCACCCGCACCGGCGCCTCGGCGATGTTCTCGAGGACGGTCATGTGGGTGAAGAGGTTGAAGTGCTGGAAGACGATGCCGATGCGTCGTCGGTTGCGGGCGACGAGCCGCTCGGGTAGCTCGTGGAAGCCGTCCGGTCGGGCGCGGTAGCCGACGGGGCTGCCGGCGACGGTGATGGTGCCTGCGTCGATCGACTCGAGGTGGTTGATGCAGCGCAGGAGCGTCGTCTTGCCCGACCCTGACCGGCCGATGAGCGAGACGACCTCGCCCTGGGCGACGTCCAGGGACACGCCCTTCAGGACCTCGACATCCCCGAATCGCTTGTGGACGTTCCTGATCTCGACGAGGCTCACGAGGCCTTCTCCATCCTGGATCGCGACGCGACCCGAGCTCGGCTGCCGCGGTTGATGCGGCGTTCGACGAAGTGCTGGATGACCATCAGGGCCGACGTGCACGCCAGGTACCACACCGAGGCGACCATCAGCAGCGGGATGGGCTGGAAGTTGCGGGAGAAGATCTGCTCGACGTTGTAGAGGAGGTCGCCGATCGACAGCACGCTCACGAGCGACGTGTACTTGAGCATGCCGATGATCTGGCCGAACGTCGCGGGCGTGATCACCCGGGTCGCCTGCGGCATGACGATGCGGCTGAATGTCTGCCACGGCGACATGCCGAGCCCGCGTGCCGCCTCGATCTGGCCGCGCGGCACCGAGATGAGGCCACCGCGGATGATCTCACTCATGTACGCGGCCTCGTTGAGTCCGAGGCCGAGGATGGCGGCGAGCATCGGGGTGATGACGACGTTCGTGTCCCACGCGACCCACGGCTCGCCCCACGGCAGCCCGAGCGCGATCACCGGGTAGAGGGCGGCGAGGTTGTAGAAGAACACGAGCTGGACGAGCGTGGGCACGCCGCGGAACAGCCATGCGAAGAACCACGCGAATCCGCTCAGCACCGGGTTGGACGACATGCGCCACACGGCGATGACGGTGCCGAGCACGATGCCGAGGGCCATCGAGATGACGGTGAGCAGGAGGGTCATGCCGAGGCCGTTGAGGACCTGCGGGCTGAACAGGTACTCGAAGAACGTGCCCCAGCGGAATGCCTCGTTCGTCACGACCGAGATCAGCACCTGGGCGACGATGAGCACGGCGATCGCGATCGCGACCCAGCGCCAGCGGTGACGCAGCGGGTGGACCGCGCCGAGGGTCGAACCCGCCTGATCGGCGTGCGCCCGTGTAGACATGGAGGCACCTCCGGTGGTGGAGGGGACGGCCGCAGCGGCACGTCCGACTGGTATGGTCACAGTGGTTCCGTCCTTCAATGCGTGTCGAAGAGGTCCTGGAGGAGCGCCGTGTGGCGCGCGGTCGCCGCACGCTCGGCGTCGGTGGGCGCCGTCGGGTCGGCGGCACGGGGTGCGGCGCCGTAGCGGAGGAGGCCAGCCATGAGGAGCATGCGGGCCTTCTGCGCCGGCAGCCCCGCGGCGGAGATGAACGGCTCTGGCGGCAGCCCGCTCGTGCCGGTCGGGAGTCCTCGTCCCGTCCAGACGACGGGCAGTCCCGCGTAATGCGCGTCGCGGAGCGCCTGCTCGAGCTCGATCGTCGCCCAGCCGTTCTGCGCGAGACCCTCGAGCACGAACCCGCCGAGGTCGGCGACCTGCGTCAGCTCCGCGACGCGCTGCGCGATGCGGGGCGGGTCCTCGTCGGCGGCGAGGCCGTAGCGTCCGTACTTGACGATGTCGACGGCGACGCGCACGTCTTCGCGGAGGCGACGGGGCACGCCGTCGATCACCTGGACGGCTCCCCGCAGCCCATCGACCTGCTCCGGCAGCTGGGAGAGGTTCGTCGCGGCGGCGGCGAGCGAGCGCCTGGTGGGCACGTACTCCAGGCCGAGCCGCTCGATCGCATCGATCGTCGCGAGCGGGCCGTAGAGGCCGGCGGTGTAGCCGCCGGGGCGAGCCGCGGCCTTCACGACGTCGCGTCCCGCGTAGACGAGGCCGTCGGCGACGAGCACCGGTCCGATCGGCTCGGCGCGGTCCCATGCGCCGGAGGCGATGAACCGGACACCGTCGACGAGGTTGCGCGGGCCGTCGTGGCTGATGCTGCGGTGGAGCCGCTGCGCGACCTGGCCGACGATGGGCTTGCGGGTGTCGATGAGGAGGCCGAGCCAGTACAGGGTCTCCTCGACGACCGGGGTCCCTTCGAGCCACTGGATGCCCGTGTATGGGCCGTCGGCCACCTCCTGGACGATGTTGGTGATGCGCATGAGCGCGGCCACGTCGGGTTCCCCGCGGTGGGGACCGTCGCCGTAGGCGAAGTAGTCGCGGCGTGCCTGCTCTCCCGGGAGGCCACCAGGCGCGCCAGCCCGGAAGTGGGTGAAGTCGGCGTGGCGCGACAGCACGCGGGGCTGACCGTCGTCGTCGAGCTCGAGTTCGTCGATCTCCTGGTAGAGCCGCTCCGCGCTGGGGAAGAAGGTCTGCTCGGGCGCGTCGTCCGCGTCGATGGGCAGCGGGAGGAGCGTGCCGGCCGGGATCGTCCGGGTCGTCGTCCCCTGCCTGCCGCGGATCTGCGGGTGAGCAGTGCCGAGGTCCACCTCCACGGTCGCGGTCTGCGCGACGCGCTGGGGTGCGAATGCACCCGGCACCGCGCGCAGGGGCGTCGTGTTGACGATGGTCGCCGTCGGCCCCGTGATCACCGCGATGTGGGGGCGGACCTCGGCGCGGGTCACTCCGTGGCCCCGTTCAGGGTCGCAGTCTCGACGCCGATGCCGTCGACGCCCCAGTTCGCGAGGATCTCGGCGTAGGTGCCGTCGTCCATGAGGGACTGGATGATCGCCTGCAGCGCCTCCGCGATGTCGAGGCGGTCCTTGGCCACCGCGATGCCGGTGAGGGGGCTGTCGGTGAGACGGAACGGCTCGCCGGAGATCTCGAATGCGCCGTCGGACTCCTCGACCGCCCACGCCGCAGCGGCGTTGGAGCCGAAGACGGCGTCGACACGGCCGGACGCCATGGCCGTCTGCGCCTGCGGGTTGCTCGGCGAGGTGAGGATCTGGATCGGCTCGAGGCCCTTCGCGACGCATTCGTCGTCCGACATGTAGCCGAGGTAGGTCTCCTCGATGGAGCCTGCGCCGACGCCGACGGGCAGACCGCAAGGGATGCCGTCGAGGGTCTCGCCGGCGCGGACGAGGAATGCCTGCGCGGCGCCGTAGACGCCGACGATGTTCACGACCTCCTGGCGCTCGACCGAGTCGAGGAAGCTGATGCCGCCGTCGTAGCGGCCCGCCTCGATGCCGGTGAGGACGCTCGCGAAGTCGACGCGCTGGTAGTCGATGTCGAGGCCGACGCGGTCAGCGGCCGCCTCGAGGATGTCGACCATGTAGCCGGTGGGGACGTCCTCGCTGGTGAGGAAGTTGTCCGGCGGGTAGTCGAGCGATGCGCCGATGATGATCGTGCCGCGCTCGCGCACGTCCTCCGGCAGCAGTGCGACGAGCGCGTCGTCGACCGTGCTGGTCGTCGCGTCGGGCTCCGGTGCAGCCGTCTCTCCGGTCGTCGATGCGCATCCTGCGAGCGCCGCGATCGTCAGGCTTGCGGTGAGCCCGAACGCCAGGACGACGCCTGGGTTCTTGGTGTTTGTCATTGCCACTCCTCTCGGTTGGCATGACGATATCCGCTATATCGAATACCGGATTCCGAAATATCCAGTCGTCACGGAACGTTCACGACCTGGTAACAGGACCCGGCACTCGGAAACCTGGCGTTAACAGTCCGCCGCGACGGCGGCGCTCGCCAGCGACGCCGCTCAGCTCCCGCACGAAGGCGAAGGTCGCGGTGCGGGCGTGCCCTGCACGCTCGTCACAGGGCCTCGTCGCCGGCCCGATCGGAGGGGCACTCGGACAGCCCGCGCGCACCGCTGCCCGGCTCGTGCACGCGCGACTCAGCAGCTCGGCGTCGCCGAGCGTGCGAACGCGGTCGCCAGATGCCGATCCACTTCGTCGTGGATCGTCACAGGCTCAAGCTGAGGAGTTCAGACGTTGAAGCGGAACTCCACGACGTCGCCGTCCTGCATGACATAGTCCTTGCCCTCCATGCGCGCCTTGCCGGCGGCACGGGCGGCGGCGACCGAGCCCGCAGCGACGAGATCGTCGAACGAGATCACCTCAGCCTTGATGAAGCCCTTCTCGAAATCCGAATGGATCACACCCGCAGCCTCCGGCGCCTTCGCGCCCTTGCGGATCGTCCACGCGCGAGCCTCCTTCGGCCCCGCCGTCAGATACGTCTGCAGACCCAGCGTGTCGAAGCCGATGCGCGCCAGCTGATCCAGCCCCGACTCCTCCTGACCCGTCATCGCCAGAAGCTCCGCAGCCTCCTCCGGCTCCAGATCGATCAGCTCCGACTCGATCTGCGCGTCCAGGAACACCGCCTTCGCCGGGGCGACCAGCGACTCCAGCTTCGCCTTCTCCTCCGCCGAAGTCAGCACCGACTCATCCACATTGAAGACATAGATGATCGGCTTCGCCGTCATCAGCCCCAGCTGCTTCAGCAGACCCAGATCGATGCCCTGCGCGCGGAACAGCGGCACACCCGCATTCAGCGAATCACGAGCCGCGACCGCCGCCTCCAGAAACTGCGGCTCCGTCTTCCTGCCCTTGACCTCCTTCTCCAGACGCGGAATCACCTTCTCCAGCGTCTGCAGGTCAGCGAGCGCAAGCTCCGTCGCGATCACCTCGATGTCATCCTGCGGGTCCACCTTGCCCGCGACATGCACGACATCAGGGTCCTTGAACCCGCGCACCACCTGCGCGATCGCATCCGCCTCGCGGATGTTCGCCAGGAACTGGTTGCCGAGACCCTCACCCTCCGAGGCGCCCTTCACGATGCCGGCGATGTCGACGAACGACACCGTCGCCGGAAGGATCCGCTCGCTGCCGAAGATCTCCGCGAGCTTCTCCAGACGCGGGTCAGGCAGGTTCACGACCCCGACATTCGGCTCGATCGTCGCGAACGGATAGTTCGCCGCGAGCACAGTCGCGCGGGTCAACGCGTTGAAAAGCGTCGACTTGCCTACGTTGGGGAGACCGACGATGCCGATAGTGAGCGCCACGGGCATTCAGCCTAGACGGCGGAGGCTGGGCTCACGCCCCCGCGCGACCGCGCGCCCGCCTCACTTCGCCTCGGCCACCTCCGCCTCGTCGAGCTCGAGGGAGGCGTCCAGGGCTTCCACCTCATCGTCGCCGAATGGCGCAGCCGTGATGCCGATCGCCGTCTCGGTGCCGCTCACCTCCACGTTTCGCAGGGCGCGGTTGATCGCACGCGTGCGAGTCCCGACCATGTCGACCGTGTTCTGCGCGGTGCCGAGCTGCTTCTTCAGTCGGTCCATGACCTCGCCGTACTTCCTGAACTCGTTCTTCGCAGCGGCGAGGACCTGCCAGACCTCCGAGCTGCGCTTCTCGATCGCGAGGGTGCGGAAGCCCATCTGGAGGCTGTTCAGGTAGGCCATGAGGGTGCTCGGGCCGGCGACCTGGACGCGGTGCATGCGCTGCAGCTTGTCGATGAGCCCCGGTCGACGCACGACCTCCGCGAAGAGCGACTCGAACGGCAGGTACATGATCGCGAAGTCGGTGCTGTGCGGCGGGTGGACGTACTTGGACGAGATGAGCTTCGCCTGCTCGACCACCGCGCGCTCGAGCGCCGCCGCGGCCTGCTCGACGAGCAGCTTGTCTCCTGCGTCCTGCGCCTCCTGCAGGCGGTCGAAGTCCTCGCGGGGGAACTTCGAGTCGATCGGGAGGTACACGGGCTCGTCATCCGCCCTGCCGGGCAGTCGCACCGCGAACTCCACCCGCTCGCTCGAGCCGGGGCGGATCGCGACGTTCTGCTCGTACTGGTCCCGCGTGAGGATGTCCTCGAGCTGACGCTCGAGCTGGACCTCGCCCCAGGTGCCGCGACTCTTCACATTCGTCAGGACGCGCTTCAGCCCGCCGACATCCGAGGCGAGCGTCTGCATCTCGCCGAGCCCCTTGCTCACGAGGTCGAGCTGCTCGCTCACGAGCTTGAACGACTCGCCGAGCCGTTTCTCGAGGGTGCCCTGGAGCTTCTCGTCGACGGTCTGCCGCATCTGCTCGAGCTTCTGCTCGTTCTCCTTGCGGAGTGTCGCGAGCTCGCCGCTCAGCACCCGCTGGAGCTCGACGTGCTTGTCCGAGTTGCTCTGGGTGAGCTTCTGGATGCGATCCGCGTTCTCCAGCTGCATGTCCTTCAGCTGCTGGGCGAGCTCGGTGCGCAGCTGGATCTCCGCCTGCCGCGCCTGCGCCGACTCGCCGCGGAGCTGCTCCGCGAGCTCCATGCGCTGCTTGCTCAGGTCGTCGCGCAGCGTCCCCACATCGCGCTGCAGCGCCGCGCTCACCGCCTGCAGCTCCGCGCTCATCGACTGGATGACACGGGCCGTCTCCCCGCTGTCCTGCTGCGCCGCTCGGCGCAGCAGCACCACCACGAGGGCGAGGACGGCGATCGACAGGACGATGCTCACGACCGTGAGCGCGACGAGGAGCGGTTCCATGACCTCAGCGTGTCATGGACCTCCGACAATCGGGGGCTACGCCGCGACCGGCGCGGTCAGCCGCGCGATGCGCGTGCCGACCGTCGTCGTGAGCTCGGCGAGCGTCCGCGCGCCGTGGCGCTTCGCGACGTCGATCACGATCCACGCGCAGGCCTCCGCGTCCGCGAGCGCGTCGTGGTGCGGGAAGTCATCGAACCCCGCCGCCGACGCCGCCATCGGCAGACGGTACGAGTCGAGCTCATAGGTGCGCCTGGCGAGCTGGAGGCTGCAGATGTAGTCGAACTCCGGCACGGCCACGCCCGATGCCTGGCATGCGGCGGACAGGACGTTCATGTCGAATCCCGCATTGTGCGCGGCGAGCGTGTCGCCCTCGATGTACTCGAGGAGGTCCGGCAGCTGGTCCGCCCAGCGCGGCGCCGACCGGCAGTCCTCCAGGGTCAGTCCGTGGATGCGCGTGTTCCACTCCGTGAAGCGGTCGTGACCCTCGGGCGGCATGATGAGCCACCCGGCACGGTCGACGACCTTGCCGCCGCGGACCTTCGCGAGGCCCACAGAGCACGCGCTCGCTGCGGAGTGATTCGCCGTCTCAAAGTCGATGGCGGTGAAGTCGAGCACGTCTCCACCCTCACCCCGACCCCCGACATTCCTCGGGAGGCACGCCGCGCACGCGGAATGCGAGACGGCTCACCTCAGCTCAGGGACGCCTCCGAAGCGGTCCGGTCAGTCCTCGAGCCACTTCGAGGCGAGGTGCGTCGCCTGGATGCGGCGGATCGTGCCCGAGTGCGAGCGCAGGATGAGCGACTCGGTGTTGATCACATCGCCCATGCGCTCCACACCGCGGACGAGCGAGCCATCGGTCACGCCCGTCACGACGAAGATCGTGTTGTCTCCGCGGACGAGCTCGTCCAGCGAGTAGATGGCGTCGAACTTCAGCCCCGCAGCCTCGCCGCGAGCGCGCTCCGCGTCATCGCGCGGCGCGAGACGCCCCTCGAGGAATCCCCCGAGCGCCTTCACCGCGGCAGCGGTCGCGACACCCTCGGGGCACCCGCCGATGCCCATGGCCATGTCGATGCGCGTGCCCGCGAGCGCGGCGTTGATGCCGCCCGCCACATCGCCGTCGAGGATGAGGCGCGTGGCCGCGCCGGCGCTGCGGATCTCGTCGATGAGTCCCTCGTGGCGCGGACGGTCGAGGACCGCCACGACGATCTCGCTCGCCGGCTTGCCCGTCGCCTTCGCGAACTCGCGGATGTTGTCGCCGACGGACTGGTCGAGCGAGACGACACCGCGGCCGCGACCGTCGGTGACGATCTTGTCCATGTAGAAGACGCTCGACGCGTCGAGCATCGTGCCGCGGTCGGACACGGCGAGCATCGAGATCGCGTGCGAGCGACCGGCCGCGGTCAGCGAGGTGCCGTCGATCGGGTCCACGGCGATATCGCACTTGGGACCGCGCCCGGTCCCGACGACCTCGCCGTTGAAGAGCATCGGCGCGTTGTCCTTCTCGCCCTCGCCGATCACGACGACACCCTCGAAGTCCACCGTGTTGAGGAACTTCCGCATCGCGTCCACCGCGGCGCCATCGGCGGCGTTCTTGTCGCCCTTCCCGATCCAGGGCACGGCGCGGATCGCGGCGGCCTCCGTCGCGCGGACGAGCTCCATCGCGAGGTTGCGGTCAGGGGCGCGGTAGTGGTCGGCGGAGGAGGCAGGCTGCGTCATGAGGGTGGCTCCAGGCATTCGGAGAGTCGATGCGCCGAGAGGTGGTGGGAGCGCGACACCAGCCTAGCTAGACTCGCCTGAGCCGGCGCGCGATCACCCGGAGCGATCCGCAGCGACGCCGCCTGCAGCATTCGCCGACCTCACACGAAGGAAGCCAGATGCCCGTCGCCACCCCAGAGCAGTACGCGGAGATCATCGACAAGGCGAAGGCGGGCGGCTACGCCCTCCCCGCGATCAACGTCTCCTCGTCCCAGACGATCAACGCCGTCCTCCAGGGTCTGACCGAGGCGGGCTCCGACGGCATCATCCAGGTGTCCACGGGCGGCGCCGACTACTTCTCGGGCCCGAGCGTGAAGCAGCGCGCGACGGGGGCGATCGCGTTCGCGAAGTACGCCACCGAGGTCGCCAAGTCGTACCCGATCACGGTCGCGCTCCACACCGACCACTGCCCGAAGGAGGCGCTGCCGAACTTCGTCGAGCCCCTCATCGCCTACTCGGAGGAGGAGGTGAAGGCCGGCCGCGGCCCGCTCTTCCAGTCGCACATGTGGGACGGCTCCGCGGTCCCGCTCGAGGAGAACCTCGAGATCGCGAAGGCGCTGCTCCCCCGCATGAAGAACATCGGCGCGATCCTCGAGGTCGAGATCGGCGTCGTCGGCGGCGAGGAGGACGGCGTCTCGCACGAGATCAACGAGCAGCTGTACACGACGCTCGACGACGCGATCGCGACGGTGGAGGCGCTCGGCCTCGGCGAGAAGGGCCGCTACATCGCCGCGCTCACCTTCGGCAACGTCCACGGCGTCTACAAGCCGGGCAACGTCGTCCTCAAGCCGGAGCTCCTCGGCGAGATCCAGGCCGGCCTCGCCGCGAAGTACGGCACCGGCCCGAAGCCGCTCGACCTCGTCTTCCACGGCGGATCCGGCTCCTCCCCCGAGGAGATCGCGACCGCGGTGGCCAACGGCGTCATCAAGATGAACATCGACACGGACACGCAGTACGCGTTCACCCGGTCGATCGCCGACTACATGTTCAAGAACTACGACGGCGTCCTCAAGGTCGACGGCGAGGTCGGCAACAAGAAGCTCTACGACCCGCGCGCCTGGGGCAAGATCGCCGAATCCGCGATGGCGGCCCGCGTCGTCCTCGCCGCGCAGGAGCTCGGCTCGGCCGGCAAGGCGCTGAAGTTCTGACGCGCTGAGGCGGCCGGACGCTGAGGGGGCCGGACGCTGAGGGGGGCCGGGGCTCAGCCGCGCACGCGCCCGCCGAGCGCGCGCGAGTCGCGCTGCCCCGTCGGGTCGGTGCGAAGCTCCTTCGGGAGCGAGAAGACGAGGTCCTCCTCGGCGGTGACGACCTCGGAGACGTCCCGGTAGCCGGCCTCCGCGAGCGCATCCATGACGGAGCGGACGAGGACCTCGGGGACGGAGGCGCCCGAGGTGACGCCGATCGTGCAGACGCCGTCGAGCCATTCCTGCTGGATCTCGTGCGCGTAGTCGACGCGGTAGGCGGCCTTCGCGCCGTTCTCGAGGGCGACATCCACCAGGCGCATCGTGTTGGAGGAGTTCGCGCTGCCGACGACGATGACGAGCTCCGCCTGGGCGGCGACCTTCTTGATCGCGACCTGGCGGTTCTGCGTGGCGTAGCAGATGTCGTCGCTCGGCGGGTCCTGCAGGTGCGGGAAGCGGGCGCGGAGACGGCGGACGGTCTCCATCGTCTCGTCGACGGAGAGCGTGGTCTGGGACAGCCACACGAGCTTCTCGGGGTCGGCCACCTCGATCGTGTCGGCCTCCTGCGGGCCGTTCACGAGGATGGTGCGATCGGGGGCGTGCCCCATCGTCCCTTCGACCTCCTCATGTCCCGCATGCCCGATGAGGAGGATCTGGTAGTCCTGCTTGGCGAATCGCGTGGCCTCGCGATGCACCTTCGTCACGAGCGGGCAGGTCGCATCGATCGTCTCGAGCCCGCGAGCCGCGGCCCCCTCCTCGACGGCGGGGCTCACCCCATGCGCGCTGAAGACGACGCGCGCGCCTTCGGGGACCTCGGCGACGTCGTCGACGAAGATCGCGCCCGCCTTCTCGAGCGTGCGGACGACGTGGATGTTGTGCACGATCTGCTTGCGCACATACACGGGCGCGCCGTAGTTCTCGAGCGCCTTCTCGACGGCGACGACCGCACGGTCGACGCCGGCGCAGTAGCCGCGGGGCGCGGCGAGGAGCACGCGCTTGGGGCCCGGGGTGGGGCGCTCGACGAGCGACGGGCGCTGGGCAGGGATCTCGGGGGATCCGAGATCTGCGAGCTCGCCGTTGGTGATCGTCACCGTGGCATTCTCCCATCCGACGGTCGGCGGGGGCTGAGCGGTCAGCGCGAGCGCACGTGGTCGGCGGCGGCGCGGACGAGCTCGTGCGGTGTCATGGCGATGTCGAGGGTCACCCCGGATTCGTCGGGCTCGAGCGGCTCGAGGGTGGCGAGCTGGGAGTCGAGGAGCGCGGTCGGCATGAAGTGGCCGTCTCGCGATCCCATCCTCGCCGCGAGGAGGTGGCGGGGTCCCTCGAGGTGGATGAATGTCACGGATCTGTCCGCCTCGCGGACGAGCTGGTCGCGGTAGGCGCGCCGGAGCGCTGAGCATGCGATGACGATGTCGCCGGCGGTCTCGCGCCCGGCGGCGGCGACGGCGCTCAGCCACGGTGCGCGGTCCTCGTCGGTGAGCGGGATCCCCTCGCGCATCTTCGCGACGTTCGCCGCGGGGTGGAGGTCGTCGGCGTCGAGGAAGGGGACGCCGAGCTCGGCGGCGAGGCCCGCGGCGATCGTGGTCTTGCCGGCGCCGGAGACCCCCATGACGATGACGATCATCAGGAGATTGTGCCTGCGAGCCGTCGCCGTGGCGAGGGCGGGCGCGTGTCGGTGCGAGCACCTAGGCTTTCGAGCATGGCCCAGTCGTCCCCGATGAGCGCGGAGTCGCCGTGGTCGGTGTCGCGTCTCGCCTCGGAGCTGAAGGGCTACATCGATCGGCTCGGCGAGGTGTGGATCGAGGGCGAGCTGACGCAGTGGAACATCCGCCAGTCGGGGGTCTTCGCCAAGATCAAGGACCTCGAGGCCGAGCACACGCTCTCGCTCACGGTGTGGACGCGGAACATGCCGGACGTCGCATCCGACTTCAAGGCGGGCGACCGCGTCATCGTGCGGGCCAAGGTGGACTTCTGGCCCAATCGCGGCGATCTCACCCTCGTCGCCCGGGAGATCCGGCACGTGGGCCTCGGCGATCTGCTCGAGCGGCTCGAGCGACTGCGTCGCCAGCTCGCATCGGAAGGTCTCTTCGACGCGAGCCGGAAGGTCCCGCTGCCCTTCCTCCCGCAGTGCATCGGCCTCGTCACGGGTGAGAACTCGGACGCGGAGAAGGATGTCGTCCGAAATGCGCGGCTGCGCTGGCCGGAGGTGCGATTCCGCATCCGGTATGCGCTCGTGCAGGGCGATCGCGCCGCGGCGGATGTGGCGGCGGGCATCCGCGAGCTGGACGCCGACCCCGAGGTGGACGTCATCATCGTGGCGCGCGGAGGCGGCGACTTCATGAATCTCCTGCCGTTCAGCGATGAGTCGCTCGTGCGCACCGCGGCGGCATGCGTCACACCGCTCGTCTCGGCGATCGGCCACGAGAACGACCGACCGCTCCTCGACGAGGTCGCGGATCTGCGGGCGTCGACCCCGACGGATGCGGCCAAGCGCGTCGTCCCCGACGTCGCCGAGGAGCTGAACGCCGTCCAGCAGGCCCGCGCCCGCATGGCGGCTCGGCTGACGGCGCTCGTGAGCACCGAGATCGACCGGATCGCGCAGCTGCGCTCGCGGCCGGCGCTGTCGGATGGCGCATGGATCGTGGATTCGCGCACCGAGGAGATCTTCCGCTGGGTGACGCGCGGCGCAGAGCTCATGGACCGTCGGCTCGAGGTCGCGCACAGCGAGCTGGCCGGTCTCCGCGCCTCGCTCCGCGCGCTGTCCCCTGCCGCGACGCTCGAGCGCGGCTACGCGATCGCGCGCACGGCATCCGGGACGATCATCCGGTCGGCCGACGAGGTCTCGACGGGTGACTCGCTGAGGATCCGGGTCGCGGACGGCGAGTTCCCGGCGACCGCTGACTAGGTGTTCTTCCCCGACACGTTGTGAACGGCTGAGGTAGGCGAAGACCTCCGGGAACGATGTGGGTACCACCCTCACATCCGCTCCACGGAGGTCTTCGTGATTCACGCTAACGCGCCTTTGACGC
>Ga0180217_1000865_pt1 | contig 39355 bp, 29 predicted proteins | sample eDN3rd37CBELigOP_FD_128521 | JGI IMG/M metagenome (GOLD analysis project Ga0180217, IMG submission 128521) | Enriched Organic Plus compost microbial communities from Emeryville, California, USA - eDNA 3rd pass 37_C BE-Lig OP (version 2) (version 2) ...
CGTCACCGCCCAGATCAACGGCAACGTCGCCCTCTATGCCGACGCCAGCTACAACATTGGCCACGGCGGCGCCCGGCGCGCGTGGGACGGCAAGGTTGGCCTGCGCGTCAACTGGTGAGGCGCAGGCCTGAGACCGGCAAGGGAGGCCCCGCCCTGTGGCGGGGCCTTTTCAGAATCTGGCGACGGGACGTCGCGCCACAGGGAACGCGGCTTATTCAACGACGATGGGGTCGCCGAACACCACCCAGCGATTGCCGTCAAAACGCTGCAGCCGCAGGGCGTTCACCGTGGTGTAGTTGGTGGGCGACACATTCATCACCACGCCGGGCAGATACATGGGCAAGGCCAGATTTTTAATGGTGGTCGCCTGCTTCAGCACGTTCTCACGCGTGAGATCGTCGCCGGCGTTGCGCAGAATGTGCTCAACCGTCTGGGCGACGGTGTAGCCGAAGACATTGCCGCTGTTGAGCGGATCGCCCTCCTTGTACCAGTCCCGCATGAATTTCATGTAGGCCAGCACCGCCGGGTCATTGGCCCACACGGGGTCGCTGGGATCCTTCAGCGCCGTGGCGGTGACGATGCCTTTGGCGTTCTCCAGACCGGCCGGCTGCAGGGTCTGGACCCGCGAGGACGCCACCGAGGCGACATAAAAGGCGGGCTTCCAGCCAATCTCGGCGATCTTGCGAATGGCCTGGGCGCCAAATTTTGGCGTCGCCATCATGAACAACGTATCGGCGCCGGAGCTCTTCAGCTGGATGACCTGCGAATCAACCGTCGGATCGGTGACCTCGTAACTCGCTTCTTTCACCACATTGCGGACGGCGTCGCCAAGGCCCTCCTTGAAGCCGCTGACATAGTCGCGGCCTGCATCGTCGTTCTGCCAGAGAATGGCGATTTTCGCATTCGGCGTGGCGGCGGCGATATGGCGGCCATACACCTTGCCCTCAAACGAGTATGACGCGAAGCCCGGTGTGGTCCAAGGAAATTTGGCGGGGTCGTTCCATCGCGTGGCGCCGGTGGAGACCAGCAACTGGGGCACCTTCTTCGTATTGAGATAGCGCTGGACCGCCGCGTTCGTGGCCGTGCCAATGGAGTTCACCAGCGCCAGCACCTGCTCCGATTCGACCAGCTTGCGGGTCTGCTCGACGGTTTTTGGCGGGCTGTAGGCGTCGTCCAGCGACAGCAGCTCCACCTTGCGGCCGTTGATTCCGCCCGCCGCGTTCAGCATGTTGAAATAGGCGACTTCCGTCCGCCCCTGCGTGCCATAGGCGGACGCGGGCCCGCTGTAGGGCATGGTCTGCCCCAATTTGACCAACGTGTCCGTCGCGCCCGGACTGTACTTCTTCTCGGCCATGGCGGCGCCTGCATGCAGCATGCACAACACCGCCGCCGCAAGAGCGCCCCTTGTCGCCCACGTCATGTCGTTTCCTTCCCGTATAATTGACGTCTTGCGTCAAATTTTATCACGTACTTTACATATGCGCCGCCACGCGAAGTAGCCGCATATGTAAAGTTTAAGAAACCGGGCGTCGTGCGCCACAAAAATATATTTGAGCCAGTCGAACGCCGTTTCCGGCGCGAAGAACCGACGCATATGGCCAAACGCCGGCTGGCGGACGGACAAACGGCTGCGCGAAGCGCGCGTTGGTCGCCAATGCTGGCAATGCCGGCCAGACAGGGCGGTCGCCGGGATCAACGCCACGCCTGACCGCCTCTCGATGTCATTGCCGGCCGCAAGCCGCACTCTATTTATACATCAGAAAACATTATATCCATAAAGTAAAATCTGGAGAAAATTGTCATATGATCTTTTACAGACAGCGTATTGATTTCGATATTTACGCAAAATTTATGATTAGCGCCGATATTTTTCTACACGGCGCGCCCATGCGTCGGTGTTGACCCCATATGACAGGGAGACGATCGATGGTTTTTCTTTTGAAGCCGCAGAAGGCGGCGGCCCGGAAGCCCGCCACCCGGTCCAGCGCGGCCAGCCGCACAACCGCGCGCGCCGCGCCCAAGAAGCCAGCGGCCCGCAAAGCCACGGCCACAAAGGCGCCGGCGCGGAAAACCGCCACGACGAAAACCGCGGCCTCCAGAACCCGGGCCACCGCCGCCAGGGCGCCCGCCCGCAAGCCCGCCGCGCGCGCCACCACGACCCGCGCCACGGCGACCAAAAAGCCGGCGGTCAGGAAGGTAGCCCGCCCGGCGCATCGCGGGCGCTGAACCAGCGCCCGCCAACGAAGGCGGCCCTCACTCCGCTGCCTTGTCCTGCTGGACGATCATCAACCGGCGCGTTGTTCGACCGGATGCAGGTCCGGTCGAACACCCCCAAAAATGGCGCACACACCCCCCGCGCGCTGCGGCGCCGCAGAGCCTTCCAGATGATCGCGCGCCCGCTCAGTGCCTGTAATCGCGGCTGCCTGCGGGGCGGTCCTGCGGCTCCGGGTTACGAAGGGGCAGCAACTCAAGCGGCGGCTGCGCGCCGCTGGCGATATAGGCCTGCGCCCGGATGCGGCGCAGCTGTTCGCCCGCCACAACCTGCACCCAGCCATCGCTGGTCTTGTACAGCCCGCGTTCTGCAACATTGGAAGTCATTGGCGCTCCTCCTATGAAGCCAGTGCTCCCAAGATGTGGCCGCTGGCGCGATGATGCAAGCGTGGCCGGCGGCGGGCCGGTGGCGCCAGGACGGCGGGCGCCCACGCCTGCGCATCTCCAACATCCGGCTTTGCCTTGTTTGCGGCGGGCGCCGCCCCGGCTATGCTGCCGTTCCGGCCTCCGGGCCTGGCAACCTGCACGGGTGTATGACTGATGCCGCGTTTTTCCCGCTTTTTTGCCGCCGCCGTGTCCGCCGGCCTTGTCCTAGGCGTCTCCGCCAACCTTTTCGGCGCGGCCTCAGCCTGCACGCGCGCCCTTTATGTGGGCGACGACAAAACCGTCATCACCGGCCGCAACATGGACTGGAAGGAAGACATGCACACCAATCTGCATGTTTTCCCCGCCGGCATGGAGCGGCGCGGCGCCAAAGCCGCCGACGCGCTGACCTGGACCTCGCGCTACGGCAGCGTCATCGCCGCCGGCTACGATATCGGCACGACGGACGGGCTCAATGAAAAGGGCCTCGTCGCCAATCTGCTGTATCTGGCGGAGTCCGAATACGGCCCGGTGGAAGCCGGCCGCAAGAAGCTGACGATCGCCGCGTGGGCGCAGTATGTGCTCGACAATTTCGCCACCGTCGATGAAACCATCAAGGCGCTGGCGCGCGAGGACTTTTCCCTGCTGACGCCCGACGCGCCCAATGGGGCGAAGGCGACGCTGCACCTGTCCATTTCCGACGCCAGCGGCGATTCCGCCATCTTCGAATACATTGGCGGCAAGCTGGTCATCCATCACGGCCGTCAATACACGGTGATGACCAACTCGCCAGCCTACGACAAACAGCTGGCCCTCAACGCCTACTGGAAAGACATTGGCGGCCTGGCCTTCCTGCCGGGCACAAACCGCGCCGCCGACCGCTTCGCCCGCGCCTCCTTCCTGCTGGAGTCGCTGCCGAAGGCGCCGTCGCCGCAGTACATGGCTGGCGTGCCAGGCCGCAGTTTCGCCAACCAGGCGCGGGCCCAGGTGCTCAGCCTGATGCGGGCGGTGTCGGTGCCGCTCGGCATCACCACGCCCGACCAGCCCAATATCTCCTCGACCATCTGGCGCACCGCTTCCGACCAGACCAACCTGGTCTATTTCTTCGACTCCGCCACCCGGCCGAACACCTTCTGGGTCGACCTGAAGAAACTGGACCTGAAGCCGGGCGCGCCCAGCCTGAAGCTCAGCCTGGACAAGGGCGAGGTCTACAGCGGCGAGGTTTCCGGCCAGTTCGTCAAGGCGCCGCCGTTCGTCTTCCTCACCGGAGAGTAAGACGGCGTCCGCCGCGCCCGTGCAGACGCTGGCCGACCGCCGCGCCGGCGCGGCCGCAAAGCTGTTCCGCGCCAGCGCGACATGCTCTATGGAAAGCTCATGAGCGCACAAGCCCCCACCATTTCACTTCACTTCGCCACGCCGATCTATCGCGCCGCGCTGGCGCCGGCGACGTCGCCGCTGGTCGCGGAGCTCGACGGCGCCTGCCGCAGCCTCGCCGAGGACGACGACGCAGGGCTCGACTGGTGCGAGGCCAATGGCTATCCCGGCTATACTTCCTATGCCTCGCTCGATGACCTTCCGTGGCGTTTTCCCGTGTTCGGGCAGCTTGTGGAACAGCTTGACCAGCATGTGGCCGGTTTCGCGGAAACCCTGGATTTTGACCTGAAGGGCGGCGCGCTGGCGTGCGACTCCCTGTGGGTGAACGTGCTGCCCACCGGAGGCATGCACTCCTCCCACCTGCACCCGCATTCGGTGATCAGCGGCACATTTTATGTGGCGCTGCCGGAAGGTTCGGCGGCGATCCGTTTCGAGGACCCGCGTCTCGCCTTCATGATGGCCGCGCCGACCCGGCGCAACCCCGCCAACCGGCCGTTCGTCAAGATGACGCCGGAGCCGGGCGAAGTGCTGTTATGGGAAAGCTGGCTGCGCCACGAGGTGCCGATGAACGAGGCCGAGGACGAGCGCATCAGCATCAGTTTCAACTACGCCTGGAAGTAGCCCTTACGGACTTCCCCGGCAGACATTGCCAGGCCGCCGGCCGGCATGACCGGGGCGCGGCCGGCGCAGCCCTGTGCTCCACATTCAGCCCTCAACCAGCGACAGCCGCATGTCAAAAGCATGGCTCTGGCCCGGGGCCAGTTCGATCATGCCGGGCCTGTCGAAGAGATCACGGGATTTTGGCGGATCACCCGGCAGCGGCGCATCGTCAGCGTAGCCTTGCCAGGGCTCGACGCACACGAACGGCGCCTGGGCGCCTGGCTTGCTCCAGACCCCCAGGCTGGGCATACCGGCGAAATCCACCACGATGCGACGATGCCCCCTGACGCCATAGGTCACCCGCTGGCTGGCGAGCTCCTTGAAGACAACGGCGCCGTCGACGAAGAGGTCATCGCTGAGGGGCAGCCGGCCATCGGCGCCCACCGGCGTGCGGCGGGGGCCGATCAGCAGGCCATCGCCATCGGGCCGAAACACCTTGCCGGGCTCGGGCGCCCCGAACTCCAGTTCGTGCGCCTCACGGGCGCCGCCATAAGGCAGCGGCCAGCGGAAAGCCGGATGGAAACCCAGGGCCACCGGCATCGGCCGGCGGCCGCGATTGGTTACAAGGGCCCGCACTGACAGGGCGGCGTCCGCCACGGCGTAAGTCACATCGAGCTGGAACGGGAACGGATAAACCGCGCGGGTGTCCTCGTTCTCACGCAGCCGCAGGGTGACCGACGCCGGGTCCCGCGCCTCCACATTGAACAGGCTGTGACGGGCGAAGCCGTGCTGCGGCAGCCGCCACAACTCCCGGCCAAGACGATAGGCGCCCCCCGCCAGCGCGCCGACGATGGGAAACAGGAGCGGCGCCCGCCCGGTCCACCAGCGCGGGTCGCCGTCATACAGCAGATCACGGCCTTCGCCGTCCCGCAGCACGCCCAGTTCCGCGCCAAAGGGATCTATTTCCGCCGCGACGCCGGCCGCGCTGATGTGAATGCGATCATCATTGGCCGCCCGCATGTTCCCCCGCAACGCCGTTGCGCCTGACCCACCGCCATGCGCCGGAATCGGGCGTGCTTCCCGGCGCAAGCATTTCATCTGCCCGGCGACGCCACAAGGCCGTCATGACCGTATGTGTCCCCGCCGTCCACGAAAGTGACGCAGGGCGCGGGAATGTGCGCGCACCCCAAGGGGCCGATGCCGACGACCGGCCCAGGCAAGAGAAGGCGGGGACAAATGGCGTGGGCGTGGCGGCAGGCCGGAGCGCGTGCGTCGCGCCTGGCCACGGCGGGCCGGCGCATCCCAATGAAAAAGCCGGCGAACGGGATCGCCGGCCTCTGGCAGGTCGCGCGGCGCCTGCTGGCTCAGTTGTCGAGGAAGCTGCGCAGCTTGCGCGAGCGGCTCGGGTGCTTGAGCTTGCGCAGCGCCTTGGCCTCGATCTGGCGGATACGCTCGCGGGTCACCGAGAACTGCTGGCCAACCTCTTCCAGGGTGTGGTCGGTGTTCATGCCAATGCCGAAGCGCATGCGCAGCACGCGTTCCTCGCGCGGCGTCAGCGAGGCCAGCACCCGCGTGGTCGTTTCCCGCAGGTTGCTCTGGATCGCCGCGTCGATCGGCAGGATGGCGTTTTTGTCCTCGATGAAGTCGCCGAGGTGGCTGTCCTCCTCGTCGCCGATCGGCGTTTCGAGCGAGATCGGCTCCTTGGCGATCTTCAGGACCTTGCGGACCTTTTCCAGCGGCATGGCCAGCTTCTCGGCCAGTTCCTCCGGCGTCGGCTCGCGGCCGATCTCGTGCAGCATCTGGCGCGAGGTGCGGACGATCTTGTTGATCGTCTCGATCATGTGCACCGGGATGCGGATGGTGCGGGCCTGGTCGGCGATCGAACGGGTGATCGCCTGACGGATCCACCAGGTGGCGTAGGTCGAGAACTTGTAGCCGCGGCGGTATTCGAACTTGTCGACCGCCTTCATCAGGCCAATGTTGCCTTCCTGGATCAGGTCGAGGAACTGCAGGCCGCGATTGGTGTATTTCTTGGCGATGGAGATAACGAGACGCAGGTTGGCCTCGATCATTTCCTTCTTCGCCTGGCGGGCTTCGCGCTCGCCCTTCTGCACCATCAGCACGATCTTGCGGAACTCGCCGATCTCAAGGCCGGTTTCCGCCGCCAGGGTCTGGATGTCCTGACGCATGGCGCGGATCTGGTCCTTCTCCGCCGCGACGAAGTTCTTCCAGCCCTTGGTGCCCAGCTTGGAGACGCGCAGGATCCACTTGGGATCAAGCTCTGCGCCCTGGTACTGCCGCAGGAAGTCCTCGCGGGCGACGCCATGGCTTTCGCCAAGGCGCAGCAGCCGGCTTTCCATGCCGATCAGGCGCTTGTTGATGTCGTAAAGCTGCTCGACCAGCGCCTCGATGCGGTTGGCGTTGAGGGAGAGGGACTTCACGTCGGTGACGATCTCGTCCTTCAGCTTCTTGTACTTGCGCTCCTGGGCCGGCGACAGGCGCAGGCTCTGCAGGCGGTTCTCGATGTCCTGATCCTGCAGGCGGCGCAGACGCTTGTAGTTGTCGGCGATGCTGTCGAAGGTTTCGAGCACCTTCGGCTTGATCTCGGCCTCCATGGCGGACAGGGAGATATTGTTCTCCATGTCCTCTTCGTCCATGTCTCCGGCGGCTTCCTCGCCCTCGCCTTCGGCCTCTTCCCCACCCTCGGCGGCGCCGGCGGCGGCGCCGTTCTTTGCGTCGGGCCCGGCGTAAGTCGCCTCAAGGTCGATGATGTCGCGCAGAAGAACCCTGCCCTCGACCAGCTCATCGCGCCAGATGATGATGGCCTGGAAGGTCAGCGGGCTCTCGCACAGGCCGGCGATCATCGCCTCGCGGCCGGCCTCGATGCGCTTGGCGATGGCGATTTCGCCCTCGCGCGACAGCAGCTCGACCGAGCCCATTTCGCGCAGGTACATGCGGACCGGGTCGTCGGTGCGCTCGGAGGGCTCGCGGGTGGTGGTGGTGGGCGCGGCGACGGCGCGCGGCGCGGCCTCAACGAGTTCGCCGCCCTCGGCTTCCTCTTCCTCGGCCTCGCCTTCCTGATTGTCGTCGTTCTCGTCGGCCTCGACGACGTTGATGCCCATCTCGGAGAGCTGGGACAGCACGTCCTCGATCTGCTCGGAGCTGAACTCCTCCGGCGGCAGCACTTCATTCAGTTCGTCGTAGGTGACATAGCCCCGCTTCTTGGCGAGCTTGATCATCCGGCGCACACCGGCGTCGGTCAGGTCGAGGAGAGGGCCGTCGGTCTGGGTTTCGGCTGCTTCCGGCGCGTCTTCCCGTTCCGTCGCTTTGGTCGCCATTCGCTCAAGCTCCACTGTCAGCCGCCAGGCGCGGCGGCCTGGCGCATCACCGGATTTCCCCTTGCGGAAGAAACCGTCTGAATGTTCAAACCCCGTGAGAGGTCCTGTCCGTTACCAGCGCCTGCAGGCGCAACCTCATGGCCAGCTGGAGCCGCAACGGCTCCCCCCGGCTCCTGCCCTGAAGCCCCGTGCGGGCCGGTCTGGCCGCCGCTCCGGCGGCCGCCGGAAACTCCCGCCCCACTGGCCCATTTCGGCTGGCCCATTTCCGCTGAAGCATTTCCCTCCGGGCCTCCTGGTCTGGAGAGACCTGGTCTTGAGGGACCCGGCCAGAAGGGAAATGCTTCCCGCAAACGTCCCGCGTTTCTCCACCACCGTCTGTCCACCGTGTGGTGACAGCGCATCACGTTGCCGACACAATCGGCGAACAGTTTCCAACCCGCCGCATCCGCACCCCCAAGCCGTGGCGATGGAGGCGGCAAACGCCAAAACGCTCCGGCCAGAACCTGACCGGACCGCCACGCCATTCCGGCTCTTTCCCGCTCCACAGGAGCGCGCGCCTGGAGCCGGCGGCTGATGGTCATGCGCCGGGCGACGGCAAAAGTCGAATCAGTTGAATGTGCGGCTATCTCCCAATTTTACCAGACAGCTACGGATTCAGCACAATGTCCCACAGCGCAAGGCCCACCCGCCCCCGCTGTTGCGCCTGGCGGACGCCCCGTCATAACGGCCAGCTTGCCTTGAGGTCCCTTACAAATCGTTGCGTCGTTCGCCGCCCTGGCTCCGCGGCGGCGGCGTCGCCGGGCGCAACCGCTTCCCGTCGGGCTGGCCGGGCGCTTGCGCTGATTTGACGCGAATCATTTCATAGCGGGAGCTGTGCAGGGCTGACCGCCTTACCAGCGGCCTTCGTCAGCCTGGGCTTCGGCCCCCTCCAGGGTCGTCAGGCGGGCCTTCACATCGCACAGCCAGCTGAAATTCGCTTCAGACTCCTCCTCTGCGAAGGCGCGCTCCGCAGCCGCCAGTTCGCTATGTAGAGCGCCGGAGCGGCTTTGCAAGGTCATGGCCTGGCGCAGCATGCCCTCCACGTCCATGCGGTCAGCCTCAGGGGCGAGCGCCCAGGCCGCGCCGGCAGCCGTGCGCCGGCGCAAGCCGTCCAGCCGCGCCGGCAGGCCGGCCTCCTGCACCGCGCGCCACAGCGCCCCGCCGTCATCGCCATCGGCGCCGTGGGCGGCGATGCAGTCAAGCAGTTCGCCGGCGGCGCGGCGCGCCTCCGGACCGCGGAACTCCAGCGCAGCCAGCTCCTCGCCGTGATCGGCCAGCAGATCCGGGTGGGCGATCAGCAAGGCGACAATCATCATCTCGCGCGGATATTCCGCCGAGGCGGCGAAGCCGGGGTGCGCCGCCAGCGATGCGCCAGGAGCGACCTGGCCGCCGGCGCCGCGCCCGCCCCTGCCGCCCGGCTGGAACCGCCCGCCGCCGCCCTGGCGCCAGCCGCCCTGTGGGTTTCCCTGCCAGTTGCTCCGGCGGCCACGTTCATCGCGGCCCTGGGCGCCTGGCGTCAGCGCCGCGACGCGCATGTCGATTTCCGCCCGGTAGTGGCGGCGCACCGTCTCATCCTGGATGCGGAACACCACGTCGCGCAAGCGATGCTCCAGCGCCGCGCGCTGATCCGGCGTATCGAGGGCGCCGGCTTCGGCCTCCCGCGTCCACAACATGTCGATGAGCGGAACCTGGACGCCCAGGGCCGCCAGCACCGCCTCAGGGCCGCCGGCGCGCAGCAGGTCGTCCGGGTCCTGACCCTCGGGCAGCAGCACGAAATTCACCGACTTGCCCGGCGCCAGCAGCGGCAGCGCCACATCGAGGGCGCGGAAGGCGGCGCGCCGGCCGGCCCTGTCGCCGTCGAAGCACAGCACCGGCGCGTCGACGGAGCGCCACAGCAGGGCCAGATGATCCGGCGTCATCGCCGTGCCGAGCGTCGCCACGGCCTGGGGCGCGCCGGCCATGTCGAGGGCGATGACGTCAACATAGCCCTCCGCCACGATAATCGGGAGCGGCGCGCGGGCGTCGCCGGTCTGGGCCGCCTTACGGGCATTGTGAAAATTATAGAGCAGCGCGCCCTTGTGAAACAGCGGCGTCTCCGGCGAGTTGAGATATTTGGGCTGGACGTCCGCCGCCATGGCCCGGCCGCCGAAGGCTACCGGCCGGCCGCGCGCGTCGCAGATCGGAAAGATCACCCGGTCGCGAAAACGGTCATAGGGGGCGGGAATGTCCTGGCCGGCGATCAGCAGGCCAGCGTCGATCATCGCCTCGACGGAGACGCCCTTCGCCGCCAGGGCGTTCTGCAACTCATGCCGGCCGGCGGGCGCATAGCCAAGACGGAAGCGGCGGCGCACGTCCGGCCCCAGGCCGCGCCGGTCCAGATAGTCGCGCGCCCGGGCGCCGCGCTCCGTGGTCAGCTCGTATTCGAACCAGCGCGTCGCCAGCTCGACGATCTCATGCAGGCCCTGACGCCTGGCCTCGCGCCGGGCGTCCTCGGGCGTCTCGCGCGGCAGGCTGACGCCGGCTTCGGCGGCAAGACGCTCCACCGCCTCGCCGAAGCTTAGCCCCTCCGTCTCCATGACGAAATTGAAGATGTCGCCGTTGCGGCCGGAGGAGAAATCGAAATAACGCTGCTTGTCGTCATTGACGAAAAACGACGCGGTCTTTTCGGCGTTGAACGGCGACAGCCCCTTCCATTCGCGGCCGGCCTTCATCAACCGCACGCGCCGGCCGACGACGGCCGAAACCGGCAGCCGCGCCCTGATTTCATCCAGAATGGACGGTGGAAAACGCATCAGCCTGTCACAAAAACCAACGGCGGAGACGACAACCGCCCCCGCCTGAAAAACTGGCGTGGAACCTTACCACACCGGCAAGGCGTCGCCGCCCTGCTTTCATGCCCGGCCGGGCAAAGCGGACATGTGGGGGCCAGACCCGTTGGTCGCGGCCAGCGCCACGCCCACATCGCAGACGAAACGTCGCGCCCCCCGTTATTGCGCGGACAGGGCCGCTTTCACCGCCGCGCTGGCCTCGGCGAAATTCATCTGGCCGGTGTATTTGGCCTTGAGCGCCGCGACCACCTTGCCCATATCCTTCATGGACGCGGCGCCGGTTTCGGCGATGGCCTCACGGACGGCGGCGGCGATGGCGGCGGCGTCCATCTGCGCCGGCATGAAACTTTCCAGGACGCGGATTTCGCCAAGCTCCTGGTCGGCGAGTTCCTGGCGGCCCGCCTTTGCGTAAATGTCGGCGGCCTCCCGGCGCTGCTTCACCATTTTTTGCAGCAGCGCCAGGATGTCGGCGTCGGACAGGGGCTCGCGGCCGTCGCCGCGCGCCGCAATGTCCTGATCCTTCAGGGCTGCGGTGATGAGGCGCACGGCGGCGAGCCGCGCCTTGTCGCCGGAGCGCAGGGCTTCTTTCTGGGCGGTCGCAAAGGCCTCGCGCAGCATGGTAAATCTCCGCTCTTTGAGCTCTTGTCGTTGACGGCTGCGGACGCTCACCCTAAGTGTCCGCTCAAATCAGATGAAGTCGGGCATGCATGATCGCCGGCGCCGCCACGAACGAACCCACGTTCGGGGCGGCGAACGGCGGTCAGGGCGCGCGCCGCGACCGGAACCCCGGACTTAGGACAATGGCGACCATGCTTCAAGACAGCACCACCGGCTGGAGCGAACCGACGGCCACCGCCCTGCTGGTTCTCGCAGACGGAACCGTCATCGAAGGCTACGGCATCGGCGCCGAAGGCCAGCGCGCCGGCGAAGTCTGCTTCAACACCGCCATGACCGGCTACGAGGAGATCATGACCGATCCCTCCTACGCCGGCCAGATCATCACCTTCACGTTCCCGCATATCGGCAATGTCGGCGTCAATGACGAGGATATCGAGTCGGTCAACGCCGCGTCGGCCAACGGCGCCACCGGCGTGGTGCTGCACGCCGACGTCACGGAGCCGGCCAACTGGCGCGCCACCCGCCACCTGGACGCCTGGCTGAAGGCGCGCGGCATCGTCGGCATCACCGGCGTCGACACCCGCGCCCTCACCGCGCTGATCCGCGACAAGGGCATGCAGAACGCCGTCGTCGCCCACGCGCCGGACGGCAAGTTCGACGTGGAGGCGCTGAAGCGGGATGCGGCGGCCCTGCCCTCCATGGTCGGCCTCGACCTGACGCCGGGCGTCAGCACCACCCAGCGCATCGACTGGACCGAGGCGACCTGGGACCTTGATACGGGCTATGGCGTTTCAGGCGCGCCGAAATATCACATCGTCGCCCTCGACTTCGGCGTGAAGCGCAACATCCTGCGCCTGTTTGCCGGGCGGGATTGCAAGGTGACGGTGGCGCCGGGCAATTCTTCGGTTGAGGACATCCTCGCCCTGAAACCGGACGGCGTGTTCCTCTCCAACGGCCCCGGAGATCCGGCCGCCACCGGCCAGTGGTCGCTGCCGCTGATCTCGGAACTGGTGGAGCGGCGCGTGCCGACCTTCGGCATCTGCCTCGGCCACCAGATGCTGGCGCTGGCCGTCGGCGCGAAGACGGTGAAGATGCGCCAGGGCCACCATGGCGCCAACCATCCGGTGCAGGACCTGGCGACGAAGAAGGTCGAGGTGGTGTCGATGAACCATGGCTTCGCCGTGGATCGCGAATCGCTGCCGGCCAACGTCAAGGAGACGCATGTCTCGCTGTTCGACGGCAGCAATTGCGGCATCGCCCTCACGGACAGGCCGGCGTTTTCGGTGCAGCATCACCCGGAAGCCTCGCCCGGCCCACGCGACAGCCACTATCTGTTCGACCGGTTCCTGGAGATGATCGACGCCGAGAAGGCGCGCGCCGCCTGAACCGGCCCGCGCCGGAAGGCCCTGCCTGGAATCCGGGACTGGGAAATAGCCATGGAAAACGGAACGCCGGCGGTCATCCGCCGGCGTTTTTGCTTCATGAAGCCCGCAGGCTCCGAAATCAGGCCGCCCTGAAATCAGGCCGCCTTGCGCGCCGCCAGGGCGAGGGCGATGAAGGCGATGCCCTCCGACAGCAGTTCGATGGCCAGGAAAAGGCCAAGCACCCAGATGGCCGACGTCGGCCACTGGCCATAGATCATCACGCCAAGGACGATCGACAGCAGGCCGCTGAGCAGCAGCAGCCACCAGTTGCCCGCCGGCCGCACCTGGAAGGCCATGATGCAGCGCAGCACGCCGATCACCATCAGCGCCACGGCCACCATCAGGGTCAGCGTCAGGGCGCCCAGCACCGGGTTCCAGATGACGATGGCGCCGGCGACCATGTAGAGCACGGCGATCAGCAGATGCAGCGCGAACGGGCCCCAGTTCTTCTCGGAGAAGGCGTCCACCACCTGGGCGCCGCCGCCTACCAGCAACAGCGCGCCAACCCACCACACGGTGACAAGGGTCAACCATGGCAGCATGATGAAGCCGATGACGCCCAGCGCCGACAGCAGCACGCCAAGCGCCAGCAGCCAGCCCCATTTGTCGCGCAGGCGTTTGCGCAATCCGGCGAAGCCGGGGGTCAGGCCGGGCGTGGCCGGGGCCGGATCGCGCGGGGTGGAATTGGATGTGTCTGTCATGGCTCCCTCCACTTCACCGGACAACCGCCCCATGCGGAGCCCGTCCCTGCGGCGGGGCCCGGGGCGTTTCGCCGCGTCTCCCCATGCCGCCGGCATGTACGTGCCTTCCCGCGCAGCGGACCACGCCCCGCCGGAAAGTAAATACGGACTCGCCAGAATTTGTCCGCTTTCCGGCCGGCGCAAGCGAGGAAAGCGGGAAAAACCGCCCAGATGGTTAAGGCGGAGACGGCAAACACTTCACAAACGCCCGGACGGATGACGCTTCAGGCCTTCCCTCGGGCGCGGATATCGTCTAAACGACGTCGATCCCGGGCCTGGCGCGCCATATCCGGCGGCCCTTGACCCTACGCCAGTCCGAAGGACGCAGCGCGGCGCATTGCCCGCGTCGCGGCCTTTTTTTATGCGCGACGGCCCAGGATCATGCACAGGATCATACGCTTGCACCGCCGGGCGCCGCGCCTTGCCTGCAAGCCACGGTGATCGCCCTATAACGGCGTTCCATCGCTTGCCTCCTCCACGGAGGGGAGCCGTGAGACGCGCCTGGCTGACAAAGCGGACCCGATGCCCAAACGCACTGACATCTCCACGATCCTGATCATCGGCGCCGGCCCCATCGTCATCGGTCAGGCCTGCGAGTTCGACTATTCGGGAACCCAGGCGTGCAAGGCGCTGAAGGACGAGGGCTACCGCATCGTCCTGGTGAACTCCAATCCGGCGACGATCATGACCGACCCGGATCTGGCGCACGCCACCTATATCGAGCCGATCACGCCGGAAGTGGTGGCGAAGATCATCGAGAAGGAGCGGAACGCCATTCCCGGCGGCTTCGCCCTGCTGCCGACCATGGGCGGCCAGACGGCGCTGAACTGCGCCCTGTCGCTGGAGCGCATGGGCGTGCTGGAGAAGTTCAACGTCGAGATGATCGGCGCCACCGCCGACGCCATCGACAAGGCGGAAGACCGTGAGCGCTTCCGCGAGGCCATGACGAAAATTGGCCTCGAGACGCCCAAGTCCCACCACGTCAAGACCCTGGCGGCGGCGCTGGAGGCGCTGGACGACATCGGCCTGCCGGCGATCATCCGCCCATCGTTCACCCTTGGCGGCACCGGCGGCGGCATCGCCTACAACAAGGCCGAATTCATCGACATTGTCGAGCGCGGCATCGACGCCTCCCCCACCAACGAGGTGCTGGTGGAAGAAAGCGTGCTGGGCTGGAAGGAGTACGAGATGGAGGTGGTCCGCGACCGGGCGGACAACTGCATCATCGTCTGCTCGATCGAGAACATCGATCCGATGGGCGTCCACACCGGCGATTCCATCACCGTCGCGCCGGCGCTGACGCTGACCGACAAGGAATACCAGATCATGCGCGACGCCTCGCTGGCGGTGCTGCGCGAGATCGGCGTGGAAACCGGCGGCTCCAACGTGCAGTTCGCTGTCGATCCGGCCAACGGCCGCATGATCGTCATCGAGATGAACCCGCGCGTGTCGCGCTCCTCGGCGCTGGCCTCCAAGGCCACCGGCTTCCCGATCGCCAAGGTCGCCGCCCGCCTCGCCGTCGGCTACACGCTGGACGAGATCGACAACGACATCACCGGCGGCGCGACGCCGGCGGCCTTCGAGCCGACCATCGACTACGTCGTCACCAAGATCCCGCGCTTCGCCTTCGAGAAGTTCCCCGGCGCTGATCCCACGCTCACCACCGCCATGAAGTCGGTGGGCGAGGCCATGGCCATCGGCCGCACCTTCCAGGAAAGCCTGCAGAAGGCGCTGCGCTCGCTCGAAACCGGCCTCAACGGCCTCAACGAGATCGAGATTCCCGGCCTCGGCCAGGGCGACGACAAGAACGCCATCCGCGCCGCGCTCGGCACGCCGACGCCGGACCGCCTGCTGGCCGTGGCCCAGGCGCTGCGCCTCGGCGTCGACGCCCAGCAGATTCACGAGTCCTGCAAGATCGATCCGTGGTTCATCGCCCAGATCAAGGGCATCACCGACACGGAGGCGAAAGTCCGCGCCCATGGCCTGCCGGAAACGCCGGTCGCCTTCCGTCGCCTGAAGGCCATGGGCTTCTCCGACGCCCGTCTCGCCACCCTCGCCGGCCTCAGCGAAGCGGAAGTGACGAAGCGCCGCCGCGCCCTCGACGTGCGCCCGGTGTTCAAGCGCATCGACACCTGCGCCGCCGAGTTCGCCTCGCCGACCGCCTACATGTATTCGACCTACGCCGCCCCGTTCGGCGCGTCCGGCCCGGTGAACGAGGCCGAGCCGAGCGACCGCAAGAAAGTGGCGATCCTCGGCGGCGGCCCCAACCGCATCGGCCAGGGCATCGAGTTCGACTATTGCTGCTGTCACGCCGCCTTCGCCCTCGAGGACGCGGGCTACGAGACCATCATGGTCAACTGCAACCCGGAAACGGTCTCGACCGACTACGACACTTCGGACCGGCTGTATTTCGAGCCGCTGACCGCCGAGGACGTCATCGAGGTTCTTGACCTGGAGCGCAGCCGTGGCCAGCTGCATGGCGTCATCGTGCAGTTCGGCGGCCAGACGCCGCTGAAGCTCGCCAATGCGCTGGAAGAAGCCGGCATCCCGATCCTCGGCACCTCACCGGACATGATCGACCTCGCCGAGGATCGCGACCGCTTCAAGCGCCTGCTGGACAAGCTGGGCCTGAAGCAGCCGAACAATGGCATCGCCTATTCGGTGGAGCAGGCGCGGCTGGTGGCCGGCGAACTCGGCTTCCCGCTGGTGGTGCGCCCGTCCTACGTGCTGGGCGGCCGGGCCATGGCCATCCTGCGCGACGAAGGCCAGCTCAACGATTACCTGTTCGACACCCTGCCCGCGCTGGTGCCGCAGGACATCAAGATCCGTTATCCCAACGACAAGACGGGACAGATCAACACCCTGCTCGGCAAGAACGCCCTGCTGTTCGACGGCTACCTCTCCGACGCGGTCGAGGTTGACGTGGACGCCCTGGCCGATGGCGAGGAGGTGTTCATCTGCGGCATCATGGAGCACATCGAGGAAGCCGGCATCCACTCGGGCGACAGCGCCTGCTCGCTGCCGCCGCGCTCGCTGACGCCGGAGATCATCGCCGAGCTGGAGCGCCAGACGACCCAGCTGGCGAAGGCGCTGCAGGTTGGCGGCCTGATGAACGTGCAGTACGCCATCAAGGATGGCGTGATCTATCTGCTCGAGGTCAATCCGCGCGCCTCGCGCACGGTGCCGTTCGTCGCCAAGGTGATCGGCACGCCGATCGCCAAGATCGCGGCCCGGGTCATGGCCGGCGAGAAGCTGGCGTCGTTCGGCCTCGAGAAGCGCGAGCTGAACCACATCGGCGTCAAGGAATCGGTGTTCCCGTTCGCGCGCTTCCCCGGCGTCGACATCGTGCTCGGCCCGGAGATGCGCTCCACCGGCGAGGTGATGGGTCTCGACAAGGACTTTGGCGTGGCCTTCGCCAAGAGCCAGCTCGGCAGCGGCGCGGCTGTGCCCACCGCCGGCGCGGTGTTCGTGTCCGTGCGCGACGGCGACAAGGCGCGCATCCTGCCGACCATGCGCTCGCTGGTGGAGAAGGGCTTCGCGCTCAAGGCCACCTCCGGCACCCAGCGGTTCCTCGCCGAGCACGGGGTGGCCTGCGACCGCATCAACAAGGTGCTGGAAGGACGGCCGCATGTGGTCGACGCCATCAAGAACGGCGGCATCCAGCTGGTGATCAACACCACGGAAGGCGCCCAGGCGCTGCAGGATTCGCGCTCGCTGCGCCGCGCCGCCCTGCTGCACAAGGTGCCCTATTACACCACGCTGGCCGGCGCCATCGCCGCCGGCGAGGGCATCAAGGCCTATCGCAGCGGCGAACTGCAGGTGCGGGCCCTGCAGGAATATTTCTGAGGGTCTGATTGCGGGCGCAACCTTGCGTTCCGCGAACCGCCGGCGCTCCAGAGCAGACTGACAACGCGCTTCCGGCGAGCCTGGTTTCACCGGAAGCGCGGCGGACCTCCGGGTCTGCCGTTCTACCGCGCGGGCTTGATGCGCGGGCCAGTCCGGGGCAAGCTGTCCGCAAGCACAGTCCGGGAATCATGACGCGCTCCCGGCCCGGCGACGGGCGGAGCGCGTATGTATTGTCTGGCCACGATTTCTCCACGGGTCAGGGGCGTCAGGTTGTCCGCGCGCCGGCCTTCGTACGCGGTTCGCAGGCGCCCCTTGGGCGACAGGCGACCGTTTCGCCTCAAAATGCGCCGTCCGGGCCCGCCAGGGCATGTTGGTTCACACGGAGCCAGCCCTGGAGCGGGCCCGATTTACAGATACGGGTGTATGTATGGAAAAGGTTCCGATCACGACTTCCGGCTATGCGGCGCTCAATGAGGAGCTGAAGCATCGCCAGCAGGTGGAGCGCCCGCGGATCATCACGGCGATCGCCGAGGCGCGCGCGCTGGGCGATCTGTCGGAGAACGCCGAGTATCACGCCGCCAAGGAAGCGCAGAGCCTGAACGAAGGCCGCATCCTCGAACTGGAAGGCCTGATCTCCCGCGCCGAAGTCTTCGACACGGCGCGCATGAGCGGAACCACGGTGAAATTCGGCGCCACGGTCACCCTCGTCGATGAGGACACCGAGGAAGAGAAGATTTACCAGATCGTCGGCGAGCCGGAAGCGGACGTCAGCAAGGGCAAGGTGTCGATCAAGTCGCCCATCGCCCGGGCGCTGATTGGCAAAGGCGTCGGCGATTCCGTCGAGGTGAACGCCCCTGGCGGCGGCAAGTCCTACGAGATCGTCGCCATCGCCTTTGTCTGAGACGGCGCCTGGCGGCGTTTCCAATTCTTGCGCCCGCCGGCCTCCGGCGGGCGTTTTGCATGACGGCCGCCTGGCCGGCGTTCACATTCGCGCGCGAGGCGCAGCGCCGGCTTTATTCTCCGAAAACGCAAAAATGGCTGCAGGACAGGACCACGCGGCCGCCTCTCCACCGCACAGGGAGCGCGCGGCCGACGCAACGCACGACGTCATGTGCGTTAACGCACGTGACTGACCTGAACGACTTACTATCTCCGCGTTGACCTGTTTCGCGCAGCCGACCCTGTCGCCGCGGACGCAACACGTGATATCAGTCTGATGTTTTCTCCCGTTTTTTCTCTCTCACGGCGCCTGCTGCTGGCTCTGGGGCTCGGGCTCGTCGTCGCGAGCGGCCTTGTCCTGGCCCCGGCGCTCAGCGGTCAGGACCGGCCGGTCACCCGGCAGGCGGCCGGATACGCGTCGGTGACCGTCGACACGGCGCCATTGGGCGCCTCGCTTTACGGTCCGACCGGCGAGCGCCTGCGCGCCATGATGCAGGCGGAAATGAAACGGCGCTTCAAAATCACCGGCGACGCCACGCAGCCACGCCTGGTGGTCCGCATCACCGAAATCGTCATTCCGGCCAATTTCGGCCTCGACAACCAGTCCGGCGGCGCGGCGCTACAGACCACGGATCGCATGGATGGGGAGACGCTGGTGGTGGCGCCTGACGGCAAGGTCCTGCAGCGCTTCCCGGTGATGGTCACCGCGCCCTCATCGACGGCGCTGGGCGAAAATGGCGTCGAGGCTGATTTCCGGCGCCTTGGCGATCTGGTCAGGTCATTCGCCAGCTGGAGCGCGCGTTACGCCGGCAGCCGGCAGTAGGAGCCAATGGGCTGGTCGGGCTCTTATCGCCCTGAAATCACGCGTCTTCCCCCGGGAAGCGGTATTCATAGGGCCGGAAAACACTTTATACAGACGCAAGACCAGCGGGGCAGGGGCGGCGCGACCAGGGAGGCGGGCATAAATGAGACAAGGCGATGTCGCGTCCCCCGTGCTTTCCCCGGACGCCGCCCGGCCGGCGACCGCGTGGGCGCTGAGCGACGGCAAGGCCGGCGACGAACTGCAATGCGTCGCCGTCATTGAAGCCCTGGGGCTGACGCCGGAGATTCGCCGTGTGGCGCCGCGCGCGCCCTGGGCATGGCTGGCCCCGCGCGGCCCGGTGGATCCAGCCGATGCGCCGGACCGGACCGGCAGCCCCATCGCCGGCGCATTTCCTGATCTGCTGGTGGCTTCCGGCCGCCGCGCCATTCCCTATGTGCGGGCGGTGCGCCGGCTTTCTGGCGGGCGCACGTTCACGGTGATCCTGAAAAACCCCCGCACCGGGGCCGGGACTGCCGACTTCATCTGGGCGCCGGAGCACGACCCGCTGCGCGGTCCCAATGTGCTGGCGACGCTCACGGGTCCCCACCGGCTGTCGCCGCAGCGTCTCGCCGCCGCGCGCTCCGCCCCACCCCGGCCATTGGCCGAGGCCCTGCCGGGCGGGGATGGGCCGCGCGTCGCCGTGCTGGTGGGCGGCGACAGCCGCCGCCATCGGTTCACCGCCGCCGCCATTGACAATTTCTGCGCCCGGCTCGCCGATCTGGCGGCCACCGGCGCCTTTCTCATGATCACGACATCAAGGCGGACGCCGCCGGCGCTGGCGCGCGCCGTGCGCGACCTCACCGCCCGCCATGGCGGCTATCTGTGGGACGGCGCCGGCGAAAACCCCTATCCGGCCATGATGGCGCTGGCGGACGCGGTCGTCGTGACCACGGACTCCACCAACATGATCGGCGAGGCCGCCGTCACGGGCCGGCCGGTGCTGACGTTTTCGCCAGGCCCGGACGACCGCAAAACCCGCTTTTTGCTTGGGGGCCTGCGACGACGCGGGGTTGTGCACGAATTCACAGGAAAGCTTGCAGGAGACGCATACCCCCCCCTAAACTCGACGCCGATCATCGCTGATGCAATCATGAGGGCGTATGCGCAGGCGCATGCGCCCCGCGCGACGTTGGCGTCGCCCCGCAACTGACCCAAGGGCATTTCCCGGGAGCCCTGGCTCCCCGGCAACGCCCACCTATCCATCTGCGGCGTTTTCTTCACGGAAGGTGGGGAAATGCCCTGACAGGCGAGAATTTCAGGCGACACAATGGCCAGCAAGCACACCAAACTGCTGATTATCGGCTCCGGTCCCGCCGGCTACACCGCGGCGATCTATGCGGCGCGCGCCATGATGGAGCCGGTGCTGATTTCCGGCTACCAGGCTGGCGGCCAGCTGACCATCACCACCGATGTGGAAAACTACCCGGGTTTCGCCGAGGCGATCCAGGGGCCGTGGCTGATGGAGCAGATGCGCGCCCAGGCCGAGCATGTGGGCGCGCAACTCGTCTCCGACTACGTCACCGGCGTCGACATCAGCGCCCGGCCGTTCACCGTCACCTGCGACAGTGGCGACGTTTACACCTGCGACGCGCTGGTGATCGCAACCGGCGCCCAGGCGCAGTGGCTGGGGCTGCCCTCCGAGCAGGCGTTCCAGGGCTTTGGCGTGTCGGCCTGCGCCACCTGCGACGGCTTCTTCTTCCGCAACAAAAACGTGGTGGTGGTCGGCGGCGGCAACACCGCGGTCGAGGAAGCGCTGTATCTGGCCGGCCTCGCGGCGAAGGTGACCCTGGTGCACCGGCGCGACAGCCTGCGCGCCGAGCGTATTTTGCAGGAGCGCCTGTTCCGCCACCCGAAGATCGAGGTGATCTGGGACAGCGTGGTGGATGAAATCTGCGGCGGCCAGAACCCGCCCGGCGTCACCCACGTCAACCTGCGCAACGCGCGCACCCAGGAAACGCGGACAGTGGAGGCGGACGGCGTGTTCATCGCCATTGGCCACAAGCCGTCGAGCGAACTGTTCGCCGACAGCCTGAAAATGAAGGCCGGCGGCTATATCTGGACCGCCGCGGATTCAACCGCCACCAGCGCGCCAGGCGTGTTCGCCGCCGGCGACGTTACCGACGATGTCTTCCGTCAGGCGGTGACCGCCGCCGGCATGGGCTGCATGGCGGCGCTGGAAGCGGAGCGCTGGCTGGCTTCCCGGGAAGCGGAAACGGCGAAGGCGGCGGAATAGGCCGCGTTGAACACCAGGCGTCGCGCATACCGGAGGGAGGCTCCGGCGCGACGCAACGGCATTGAAGGAAGCCGGAACGCGCAGCCAGCAAGGCGGGACCAACCGGAGCGCGCCGGCGATCAGAGGGAACGGAACGTCATGGACTGGGACAAGATCAGGATATTCTATACGGTCGCCGAGGCCGGCAGCTTCACGCGGGCGGGCGATGATCTGGGTCTCAGCCAGTCGGCGGTGAGCCGGCAGGTCAGCGCGCTGGAGCGCGAACTCAAGGCGCCGCTGTTTCACCGCCACGCCCGCGGCCTGATCCTGACCGAGCAGGGCGAATTGCTGTTTCGCACCGCCCGCGAAATGACCATGCGGCTGGACGCCACCCGGGCGCGCCTCACCGACTCGCGCGAGCGGCCGTCCGGCGAGTTGCGCGTCACCACCACCCTGGGTCTTGGCGCCGCCTGGCTGACGCCGCGCCTCGGCGAATTCCTCGATCTGTACCCGGATGTGAAGATCGACCTCATCCTGACCGACGAGGAGCTGGACCTGTCGATGCGCGAGGCGGATATCGCCCTGCGCCTGCGCCAGCCGGTGCAGGCCGATTTGATCCAGCGCCGGCTGTTCGCCGTACATTTCCACGTCTACGCCTCACAGGACTACGTGAAGCGGCACGGGCTTCCCGAAACCCTTGAGGAAATCGACCGGCACCGCATCATGAGCTACGGCGGCACCGTGCCGCCGTTTCTGGCCACGGCGCAATGGCTGGCCACGGCGGGCCGCGACCCCAAGGACCCCCGCCCCTACCAGATGATCGTCAACAATATTTCGGCCCTCAAACGCGCCGTCGACGTGGGCATCGGCATCGCCGTGCTGCCGGACTATCTGGTCGAACCGACGTCGGGGCTCGTCCAGGTGCTGCCCGCCAACGAATTGCCGGCGCTCGATTCCTATCTGGTTTACCCGGAAGAAATGAAGGCTGTGGCCCGCGTCCAGGTGTTTCGCGACTTCCTCATCAGCAAGGCGCAGCGCTGGGCCTATTGACGCGGGAACCATGGCCGGCGTCGCCAGCGGGACCTGACGGCGCCTCATGCTGCTGCGGTGGGCATTATGCCCCGCCGCAGCGCGCCGCATGGCGACAAAACCCGGCGTGGATAGCGCTTGCGGCCAGGTGCGGCGCACGGGACACCGGAGGCGCTCCTTGCGCATTTTCGGTGAAATCAGTTCACGGAAGATGCGCCCCCTCAGCCCCATTTGCCTGATTTACCGCTGCTTTTTCATGGAAAGCCGACGCCGCATTGTCGGCGCACGCCCTGACCGCGGTAGGTTCGCCGCGTCATGACCTCGCAATTCCGTGACTACATGTCGCGCGCGCATGGCAGTCATGACGCCCCGCAACTTGTCAATTTCCGTCCTGCAGTCAGAATGACTCACGGTTGAAAGCAGTGCTCCGCACCGCCTCCCGGCGTTGAGCCCAGTTTTCACCGTTCCCCTCTGGAAGTGTTCCGTTGTTCACGGAACGACTCTGGGTCGGGTCCCTTAAATGGAACCCGACCTTTTTTCTGTCTTGCGTGCTCTTCACTACCGTGTGACCGGACAGGTTACGCCGCTTTTTCTGTCACGCCCGCACCGGTCAGCCTGGATGGGGCCCAGGATGCGCGCCTGCCGGCGGACCCGCCCAACCGGCTCACCAGACGCATCCCTGTGCGCCCGGGTCAGCCGCCGTCACGCAGGGCGCGCCGCAACACCTTGCCCACATTGGTCTTGGGCAGCTCCGCCCGGAAGATCACCTGTTTCGGCGCCTTATAGGCGGCGAGACGCTCCTTGGCGAAAGCGCGCACCTCCGCCTCGGTCAGCCCCTCATCGCGCCGGACCACATAGGCGACGACGCGCTCGCCGCTGTTGTCATCCGGGGCGCCGACCACGGCCGCCTCAAGCACGCCAGGATGACCGGCCAGCACCTCCTCGACCTCGTTCGGGTACACATTGAAGCCGGACACCAGGATCATGTCCTTGGCCCGGTCGACGATGCGGAACTGGCCGTCCGGCTGCATCACCGCCACGTCGCCGGTGCGGAAATAGCCGTCTGGCGTCATCACCCGGGCTGTCTCGTCCGGCCGGTTCCAGTAGCCTGGCATCACCTGCGGGCCCTTGACGCACAACTCCCCCGGCTCGCCGCAGGGCAGGTCGTTATTGGCCGCGTCGCGGATCACCACCCAGGTCGACGGCATCGGATAACCGATGGTGCCCGAGAATTCCTCCAGGGTCGGCGGATTCGTGGTCACCACGGGCGAGGTCTCGGACAGGCCGTAGCCTTCCAGGATCGGCTTGCCGGTGATCTCCTTCCACAGCTTCGCCACCGGCGCCTGGGTCGCCATACCGCCGGCGACGGAAAAGGCCAGATGCGAGAAGTCGACGCTGCGGATCTGCGGGTGATGCGCCAGGGCGTTATAGAGGGTGTTCACCCCTGACATGCGGGTGAAGCGGGCGCCCTTCAGCGTCTTGACGAAGCCGTCGATGTCACGCGGGTTGGGGATCAGCAGCGAGCAGCCGCCCGATTTCAGCATGAACAGGCAGCAGGCCGTCAGGGCGAAGATGTGATAGAGCGGCAGCGCCGTCACCATCACCGGGTCCGCCTCGCCCTCGCCGCCGGCGTTGAACCAGAGGTAGGCCTGCAACACGTTGCTGGCGACGTTGGCGTGGGTCAGCATGGCGCCCTTGGAGACGCCGGTGGTGCCGCCGGTATATTGCAGGAAGGCGAGATCGTCGCCGCTCACCGTCACCGACGCCAACGATTTGCCCCTGCCCTGCGACAGGGCCTCGGTGAAACGGATGGCGCCGGCAATGTCCCAGGCCGGAACCGCTTTTTTGACGTAGCGCGAGACGGCGGTGACGATGAGGCCCTTGAACCCCATCAGGTCGCCAGGAGCCGCCACCAGCACCCGGTCCAGGTTCAGGCGCGGCAACGCGTGCTGCACGGTGACGGCGAAATTTTCCAGCACCACCAGCACCCGGGCGCCGGAATCGTTGAGCTGGTGCTCCAGTTCACGCGGCGTGTACAGCGGGTTGACGTTGACCACGGTGCAGCCGGCGATCAGGGCGCCGAACATGGCGACCGGAAAGGCCAGCACGTTCGGCATCATGATGGCGACGCGGTCGCCCTTCTTCATGCCGGCGCCCTGCAGCCAGCAGGCGAACGCTTCCGCCTCGCGCTTCAGATCGGCGTAGGTCAGGCGGGAGCCGAAGCTTTCGTAGGCAGGGCGACTGGCGTAGGCGGCGACGCTGCCGCGAAACAGGTCGACAAGCGTTCCGACCTGCGCCGGATCGATATCCGCCGGCACGCCCGGCGGATAATGCTGCAACCAGGGCCGGTCCTGCGTAGTCGCGACCGTTGCCGAAACCTCGTTCATCATGCCCTCCGCAATCACGCGTCCGCACGGCGAGAGCCGGCGTTTTCCGCGCCGCGCCATAAGTGTCTGCACAGACTAGCTGTTACGGGCCGCGCGGTCGACACGACGAAAGGACGAACGCCCTGCGGATCAAAGAAAAAGGCCGCCCGAAGGCGACCCTGGAAAGAAGCGGCCCGGAGCGGCGCCGGTCAGGCTGGCCCCCATGGGAGCCGGATGGCCGCGACGCCGCCGCCGTTTCACATGGCGGCACCTCAGCGCAGCGAGGCGCAGAAACGCTGGATGCGGGTGCAGGCGTCCTCAAGGACAGCGGTCGACGTGGCGTATGAGACGCGGAAGTTCGGGCCAAGGCCGAACGCCGAACCGTGGACGACCGCGACGCCTTCCGACTCGAGCAGGGCGGTGACGAAATCTTCGTCATTGCCGATGACCTTGCCTTCAGGGGTCTTCAGGCCGATGGCGCCGGCGCAGGACGGGTAGACGTAGAACGCGCCTTCCGGGGTCGGGCATTTCAGGTGCTGGGCCTGGTTGAGCATCGACACCACCAGGTCGCGGCGCTCCTCGAAAGCCTTGCGGAACACCTTGAGGTGATCCTGCGGACCGTCAAGCGCCTCCACCGAGGCCCACTGGGCGATGGTGCAGGCGCCGGAGGTCTGCTGGCCCTGGAGGGTGTCCATGGCCTTGATCAGCATCTCCGGGCCGGCGGCGTAGCCAATGCGCCAGCCGGTCATGGCGTAGGACTTCGACACGCCGTTCATGGTCAGCGTGCGGTCATACAGCTTCGGTTCGACCTGGGCCGGGGTGACGAATTTGAAATCGCCATAGACCAGGTGCTCATACATGTCGTCGGTCAGCACCCAGACGTGCGGATGGCGCAGCAGCACGTCAGTCAGCGCCTTCATCTCGTCGTGGTTGTAAGCCGCGCCCGAGGGATTCGACGGCGAGTTGAGGATGACCCATTTGGTTTTCGGGGTGATGACCCGGTCGAGTTCAGCGGCCTGGAGCTTGAAATTGTCCTCGATACGGGTCTCGGCGAACACCGGCGTACCGCCGCACAGGGCGACCATCTCCGGGTAGCTGACCCAGTACGGGGCCGGAATCACCACTTCGTCGCCGGTGTTGATGGTGGCCATCAGGGCGTTGAACAGGATCTGCTTGCCGCCGGTGCCGACGATGGTCTGCGACGGCTTGTAGTCGAGGCCGTTCTCCCGCTTGAACTTGCGGGCAATGGCCTCGCGCAGCGGCTGGATGCCGGAAACCGGCGGATAACGGGTCTCGCCACGCTCGATGGCGGCGATGCCGGCGCGCTTGATGTTGTCCGGGGTGTCAAAGTCCGGCTCGCCGACCGAAAGCGAGATCACGTCGCGACCCTGCGCTTTCAGGTCGCGCGCTTTTTGCGTCACCACGATCGTGGCGGAAGGCTTCATGCGGCCGAGAGCGTCGGAAAGGAAAGCCACGACTGATCTCCTTAAACAGTCAGGTGAATTGTCCCGCCTCCTGCGGGGGCGGGTTGATGTAAGCCCGCCGGCTGGCGCGCGCAAGCGCCGGATACGAAGATGCGCCATGCAAGGCGCGAATTTTATCGATCGCGCGCAAACCTGCCGACGCTGACATTAATTGTCGTGAATCCAGAAATCCCGGGAACCTGACGTCGCGTCAGACGTTCATGTTTCATCAAGGTTAATGGACGCCGCAGCGTGAGGGATTCGGTTGCGGCTTTCATTTCACAGCGCGGGCGACGCGCTTGGGGCGAACTGGCGCCCATGCGCTTCCGAACGCGCCCCAGCTGGATGTGACGCATTTTGCAGGAAGGCGATTGGCGCCTTGCCGGAAATGCGGTGGCGATTTTCACGCCGCTGCACGCCGTGCGCGAACGCACCGCGACCCTGGACGATCCGACGCATGGTGATCGCCAGAAGGACGCCGGCGCAACAGACGCAGCGCAGTGGCCGGGACTGACGGAGTCAGCGACATGCAAGCCAATGACCCGATTCGTATCGAGGAATTCACCCGCAACGCCCATCCCGGCGCGTTCACGACCCAGGGCGTCAGCCGCGCCGAAGCCGGACGGCAGTTCCGCTTCTCCCTGGCGCTGGTGCTGACGCTGGTGGCAGGCACCATCGCGGCGGCGGCCACCCTGCCGCTGGGCTCCGCCCGGGTCGAGGGGCCGCAGGTCGCCCACAATGACGACGCCGGCGACCTGACCTACACGGTGGTGCGATAAAGGCCCTGGCGGTGCAATCGCTCACACTCTGACGTCGCGCCGCCGGACGGCGAAAACACTGGCGCCGGTGACCTTGCGCCAGTGGTGCGGCCGGATGGCCGCTTCGCGCAATTGCGCCTCTGTCGCGTAACGGGTCAGATCATAATCTGACGGCATGTCGAACAGCATGCCCAGCGTCTGCCCGATGAAAGCCCGGCCAAAATTGCGGTAATGCCGGAAAGCGCCAAAGCGCCGGGCTTTTTCCGCATCCGTTCCCAGGGCGATGTTGTCCCGGAACTCCTCCCCTTCCACGGGGACGGAGAACATCAGCACGCCTTCATCCGTCAGCGCGCGGGCGAGCCGCAGCAACACAGCCGAGTAGTTACACTCAATGTGCTCAAGCACGTGGTTCATGACAATGACGTCGTACGTCGCTTCCGGCAGGGAAAACACGTCGCGGCACAGGTCGAAGGGCTCGACGCCAAGGCCGGGATAGTTCTCCGGCGCAATGTCCACCGCGCGGTAGTTGCCTTGCGACAGATCGCGCAAAAATCGCGACAGCCCCCGCTCCGGCGCGAAGTGCAGCACATGGGCGCCGGGTCGCGGCGCCAGATCGCCCTGCAGACGCAGGGCGCAGACGCGCGTGCGCTCCAGCGAGCCGCAGCCGGCGCAACGCACCTTCGGGCGCTCCGGCATATCCACGAAGCTTTCTCCGCCGCAGATATTGCAGCGCAGCCGGGTTGCATCCGTCGTCATGTCCACCCTCCGTGGCGCCGGCCGTCGCCAGGCCGCCAGACTGGCGGTCGCCGGCCTGGAAAGATAACCATGGTTTGCAGGTAACGGAGAGCGGCGGCAGCTGGCAAGTTTGACTGGCGGGCGCGGCTGGCCAGGCGGGAGGAAACAGGCCCCATGACGCACAGATCAACGACGCATTCCATTGACCAGCAACCGGAGCGCGCATCATGACAGCCCCCGCGACCTCCGCCGACATCGCGCCGGCCCGGCTGGCGCGTGAAGCGCTGACGGCGTTCGCCAGCCATGCCCTGCAACCGGGCGAGCGGCCAGCCGCCATCGCGCGCGCCGTGCGCGCCGCCGCCGGCGACAGCATTGATCTGGCCGCCGCCTACGGGGCGCTGCATGGCCTGGCCGGGGTCCTCGACGGGCTGCGCACGGCCAGTGATTTGCAGGCGGCGATCGGCCATCGGGCTGAAGGCGCGCGGGAAACCGGGGCGCGGCTGCTGGAACTGCACGGCGGTGCCAGCGCCCCCTGGCCGGTGCTGCGCGTCGACATGGACGCCGCCGGCGCCGGCATGCGCGGTGTTCCACGCCTGTTGCTGCGGGCGCAAAAGGCGTTCGGAACCATCCGCATCGACGCGCTCACCACGCTCTGCAACGTGCCGCCAGACGTCTGGGCGCACACGGTGGGCGGGGACGCCGTGATGGAGCTGGAATTCGCCGCCTGGCGCGCAAGGGCGGCGGCGGGCGGCCAGGACATCGCCATCGACAAGGAGGCCCTGATCCGGCGCATCGCCTGGCTGTGCCGCGTCAGCCAGCAGACCGTGCGGCTGCTGGGCGCCTGACCGGAGCGCCTGCGGCAGACCCCGGCAGCCCCTCCCCTGTGAAAGGTGGCGCGCGGGAAGAACAACGGACGGGGTCATGGCCGCATCTGATGAAAATAACGCGGCGATGATTGGCGTTGGCAGGCTGTTGCCCCCATATTGTGGGCCATGCCGAAGAAGCCTCAAAACCCGGACCCCGCCGACGCCACGGCTGACCGCGCCACTGCGCCGCGCAAGCGGTCTGGAAAGGTGGCGACGCCGCGATCCCGCGCCGCCCGCCCCGAGCTGGTTCCGCTCGACGTGCACCTGGCGGAACTGCTCAACCCGGCGCTGAACAAGGGCCGGGCCGGACCGGGAACCGCAGCCAGCGACCGCGCCGACCTGAAGGCGAAGAACCGCGCAAGGAACAGGGCTGGCGCGACGCCGCAGGAGACAGCGCCCCCGGAAGGGTTCGGCGAGGCGCCGCAGGCGGGCTATGACGCCCTGTCCGGCGCGACGCCGCTGCCGGACGGGGCGCCTGAGGCCGGCAAGCGCGCCCGCAAATGGGGCGAGGCTGACGGCGCGCTGACCCGCGACGACATTCTGAAGGCGGCGCCCCGGCGCGTGCGCGAGGGCAATGTCGCCGCCATGCCGGACGATGACGACCCCTCAGCCACGCCCGGGGCCCAGGCGACGCGCACCGCGCTGGAACAATTGCTGGCCAGCGGCGACCCGCGCCTTGACGCCAGGCCGTGGACGCCGCACCGCCCGCCGCGCCCCGAGAAATCCGAGGGCGGCGTGTCGTTTCAGCTCGCCTCGGATTTCGAGCCGGCCGGCGACCAGCCCCAGGCCATCGCCGCCCTCACCGCCGGCGTCGAAGCGCGGGAGCGGGACCAGGTGCTGCTCGGCGTCACCGGCTCCGGCAAAACCTTCACCATGGCGCAGGTGATCCAGCAGACCCAGCGCCCGGCGCTGATCCTGGCGCACAACAAGACGCTGGCGGCGCAGCTTTACGGTGAGTTCAAGTCCTTTTTTCCAGATAACGCGGTGGAGTATTTCGTATCGTATTACGATTACTACCAGCCAGAAGCCTATGTGCCGCGGTCCGACACCTATATCGAGAAGGAAAGCTCGGTCAACGAGCAGATCGACCGGATGCGCCACTCCGCCACCCGCGCGCTGCTGGAGCGCGACGACGTCATCATCGTCGCCTCGGTGTCGTGCATCTACGGTATCGGCTCGGTCGAGACCTACACGGCCATGACCTTCTCGCTGAAGGTGGGCGAGCGCATCGAGCAGCGGCAGCTGCTGGCTGATCTGGTGGCGCTGCAATACAAGCGCATCCAAGCGGATTTCGCGCGCGGCACGTTCCGGGTGCGCGGCGATGTGGTGGAGCTGTTTCCGGCCCACATGGAGGACCGCGCCTGGCGCATCAGCCTGTTCGGCGACGAAATCGACAGCATCGCCGAGTTCGATCCCCTCACCGGTCACAAGACAGCGGACCTCTCCTTCGTCAAGATTTACGCCAATTCGCACTACGTCACGCCCAAGCCGACGCTGGGGCAGGCGATCAAGAGCATCAAGGATGAACTGCGACAGCGGCTCGACCAGCTCAACCGCAGCGGCCGCTATCTGGAAGCGCAGCGGCTGGAGCAGCGCACCACCTTCGACATGGAGATGCTGGAAGCAACCGGCTCCTGCGCCGGCATCGAGAACTATTCGCGCTACCTCACCGGCCGCCGCCCCGGCGAGCCGCCGCCAACCCTGTTCGAATATCTGCCCGACAACGCCCTGGTGTTCGTTGACGAAAGCCACGTCACCGTGCCGCAGATCGGCGCCATGTATCGCGGCGACTTCCGCCGCAAGGCGACGCTGGCCGAATACGGCTTCCGCCTGCCCTCCTGCCTCGACAACCGGCCGCTGCGCTTCGAGGAATGGGAGGCGATGCGGCCGCAGACCGTGCACGTCTCGGCCACCCCCGGCGCCTGGGAGATGGAGCAGACCGGCGGCGTGTTCGTCGAGCAGGTGATCCGCCCCACGGGCCTGGTCGATCCGCCGGTGGAGGTGCGCCCGGCGCGCGCCCAGGTGGATGACGTGCTTGGCGAAATCCGCGCCACGGCGGCCCAGGGCTACCGCTCGCTGCTGACCGTGCTGACCAAGCGCATGGCCGAGGACCTGACCGAATACCTGCACGAGAACGGCGTGCGGGTGCGCTACATGCACTCGGACATCGACACGCTGGAGCGCATCGAGATCATTCGCGACCTGCGCCTTGGCGCCTTCGACGTGCTGGTGGGCATCAACCTGCTGCGCGAGGGCCTCGACATTCCCGAATGCGGCCTGGTGGCGATCCTCGACGCCGACAAGGAGGGTTTCCTGCGCTCGGAGACGTCGCTGATCCAGACCATCGGCCGGGCCGCCCGTAACGTCGACGGGCGGGTGATCCTCTACGCCGACCAGGTGACCGGATCGATGGAGCGGGCGCTGGACGAGACCCGCCGGCGTCGTGACAAGCAGATCGCCTGGAATGAAGCCAACGGCATCACGCCGCAGAGCGTGCGCAAGAACATCGCCGACATCCTGGACAGCGTCTACGAACGCGACCGCGTCACCATCGACGCCGGCCTCACCGGCGAAGCGGCGCCCGTTGGCCACAACATGCAGGCGGTGATCGCCGACCTCGAAAAGCGCATGCGCGCCGCCGCCGCCGATCTGGACTTCGAAACCGCCGCCCGACTGCGCGACGAAATCAAGCGGTTGCAGGCGACGGAGCTGGCCATCGCCGACGATCCGCTGGCGCGGCAGGCCATGGTGGAGGAAAAGGCCGGCGGCTATGCGGGTGAGCGGCGCTATGGCCGCGCCGCCAACCAGCCGCCGACCCGGGCGCGCAAGCCGACCCTGGATGAGATGGGCCCGCACAACCGCGAACTGCCGCTGGGGGCCGACAGCTATGTGGCGCCGCCGCGTCCCGACCCGGGCGCCCGGCAGAAAAGCCCGCGCGGCCGCAAACGCCGGTGACAGCCGGCTGGAGAACCCCCTGGGGTGTTCAGGAAGCCCCGGCGCCGGCGACAAAAGAACGCCCGGCCGAAGCCGGGCGCAAGTCTACGGAGTGAGAAAAGGAACAGGGGCCCATTACAACGGCGGATACGCCGCGCGCTCCTGGAAACGCGCTCCTGGAGAGGCGTCAAAGCGGACAATCAGAACAGCCCGCCAGCAACCTGCACAGTCCAAGACCGGTGTGACGCGTTCGTGACGCGAAAAGCCGCGCATCCCTGGCGCCGCCAGAACCCGACAGAATAGCCTCATCGGGTTCTGGCCACCCTGCCCTGAACCACCGGGCCTGCTGGCGGCCCGGCAGGTCAGGGGCTTCCGTCAGAAGCGGTAGTTAAGGCCGGCCCGGATGACGTGGAACTGCGTCTTCCTGGAGACGCCGTCGTTGATGGCGCCAACGCCCGCCATACGGAGCTTCTTCGAACCGAGGTCGACGTAGTCGTATTCGCCCTTCAGGCTGACATTGTCGGTCAGAGCGTATTCCACACCGCCGCCGAGCGTCCAGCCAACGCGCACCTTCGAATCCTTGCCGGTCTGGACAAAGTTGACGGCGCCGCGCCCGGCCTTGGTGCTGACGTCGCCATAGGCCAGACCGCCCGTGCCGTACACCATGAGGCGCTCGGTGGGAAGGAAGCCAATGCGCGGCCGCACCGTGCCGAACCAGTTCACGCGGGTCCTGGCGTCGTAACGGCCGATGCTCGCGCGCTGGCGGAGGTCGGCGTAATTGATATCGGTCTCAAGGCCGACAACGACCGAACCAATCTGATAATTGTAGCCGAGCTGGCCGCCGCCCACGAAACCGCCCTTGTGTTCAGACCGGAACGACCGGGCGGCGTGAACGCTGGACTTCACCTTCGACCCATTGGCCGAAAAGCCATAACCGCCGTTTACGCCGGCGTAAATTCCGGTCCAGGAGAAGACCGGCGCCACGGTCATCACCGGCGCGACAGGCGCAATCTTCCGCGAGGGCAGATCAGCTGCGATGGCGGAGGATGCAGCAAGCGACGCAGCCGCAACCGAGGTCAGAAACAACTTCATATCCAGAACTCCATACAGACACGTCAAGATGTGCCGGGGCTGGATATAGAAAAAAATGCAGACGCCCTAATACCATTTGAGGACACCAGCCTGAAACTGGAATACATCGATGTGAATCGGCAACAATTACGAAACAATTACAACAATTTTTACAATTATTATACACCATCTTTCTGGATTGGCGCGATTACCAAGCTTGAGGCAACAGCAAACCGTTGAGGCGGAAACGTTTCCGGCGAACCGCAGCCTGCCAGAAACGTTGCATCGCTCCAGGTCTGCGCTCTTCCTTTCTCAAAAGAGCGCGGTCCATGTTCCCGGAAGCGCCCAGGCCTTGCGCGTGAGCAGCGCCGGCTTCAGGAAATCTTCGCGGTCTTGTTCTGGAAAGCGGCGATGCGATCGGCCATGTCCGGGCCCACGCCGCGGCTGCGGGCGATTTCATAGCTGAGGCCGGCGGCCAGCGGCAGGCCGTCGGTTTCCACCAGCAACGCCTTGTTGGCCCGGTGGCTGTACCAGGAGTTGGCGAGGATGGTTTTGGTCAGCGCCGCCAGTTCGGCGTCGAAATCAGCGTCCGCCACGCAGATATTGGCGAGACCCATGGCCTCGGCCTGGCGTCCCGTATAGGTGCGGCAGGTGAACATCATCTCGCGCGCCTTGGGCAGGCCGACGCGACGCGGCAGGCGCTGGCTCATGCCCCACACCGGCGACAGGGCCCAGCGGGCGTGGGTGTCGGCGAATTTGGCGTTCTCGGAACAGAACAGCAGATCGCCGGCCAAAGCGAGTTCGAGGGCGCCCGTATAGCAATGGCCGTGCACGGCGGTGATGACCGGCTGCGGCAGGTTTGCCAGCTTCTCGATGACGCTGGCCTGGAAATGCGGACGCGGCGGCTTTTCGCCGGCGGCGATGTCATTGAGGTCATGGCCGGCGGAGAAGCACTTGCCAGCGCCGCGCACCACGACGAGGCCGACGCTGTCGGTCTGGCCGCCGATGGCGTCCACATGCTTCTCCAGCTCGGCGAACAGCTCCACGTTGAGCGAATTCAGCTTGTCCGGACGGTTGAGCGTCAGGATGGCGCAGCCGTCCCTGTCTTCCCTGAGCACCAGCGCGGTCATGGCGTTTCCCCTTTATGCAAAGAAGCCGGCCAAAGCATTACCTGGCCGGCAAACTGGCGGCGCGGCCAGAGCGAAACCCCGTTCACAACCGACAGGTTTCCGCCCCGGCTCCCGGTTACCGGGCGTCTCCCGACGAAAAGTGGCGTCCACTTTTCGGGAAGCGCGCCGGCCGCGCCGTCGACTGGCCCAATATCAGCGAACGAAGCTGGCGAGACGGCCCTGAATGATCTTCTGGGCGTCGTCGACGATGCGCGCGATCAGCTCGGCGCAGCTCGGGATGTCGTGGATCAGGCCCTGGATCATGCCAGCGGTCCAGATGCCGTGATCGGGGTCGCCATTTTCGTAGACCACCTTGCCGCGGGCGCCCGCCACCAGGTGGCGGATGTCCTCGAACTGCGCGCCTTCCTTCTCCTTGCCGACAACTTCAAGGCTGACGGCGTTGCGGGCGACGCGGGCGGTGTTGCGCATGGTGCGGAAGATCAGCTCGGTGGCGCGCTCGTCGTTGGCGACCAGTTGCTCCTTGATCTTCTGGTGGATCGGCGCTTCCTTCGTCGCCATGAAGCGGGTGCCCATGTTGATGCCCTCGGCGCCCAGCGCCAGAGCGGCGGCGAGACCGCGACCGTCGCCGAAGCCGCCCGAAGCGATCATCGGAATGGTGATCTTCTCGGCCGCGGCCGGGATCAGGATCAGGCCCGGAATGTCGTCTTCACCAGGGTGCCCGGCGCACTCGAAGCCGTCGATGGAGATGGCGTCGGCGCCCATGCGCTGGGCCGACACGGCGTGACGGACGGCGGTGCACTTGTGGATGACCTTGACGCCGTGCTTCTTGAACTCGGCGATGTGCTCTTCCGGCTTGTAGCCGGCGGTCTCAACCGCCTTGACGCCGGATTCGATGATGGCGGCGCGGTATTCGGCATAAGGCGGCGGGTTGATCGCCGGCAGGATGGTGAGGTTCACGCCGAACGGCCTGTCGGTCATCTCGCGGGTGCGCCTGATCTCCTTCGCCAGGTCTTCCGGCGTCGGCTGGGTCAACGCGGTGATGAAGCCGAGGCCGCCGCCATTGGCGACAGCGGAGACGAGTTCAGCCTTGCCCACCCACTGCATGCCGCCCTGGGCAATCGGGTGCTCGACGCCGAACATCTCGGTGAAACGGGTTTTGATCATCTGAAATCCTCTGGAAACGCGACCGGCGGCGACGCCGCAAAAACTCGGATCACGCGGGCGCGACAGACGCGGCCCGCCATTTGACGAAGCCCGGCCGGCCCTGGACCGGCCGGACCCGGGCAGGAGCCGCCGCGCTTATTTGCGCCCGCTGGTGGGAATGGCGTTGAACGGCACATCCTTGTCGACGCGCACGTCGGCCGGCAGATTGAGCACGCGTTCGGCGATGATGTTACGCAGGATCTCGTCCGAGCCGCCCTCGATGCGGGTGGCCGGCGAGCGCAGCGCCATCGCCTGGAACTTGCCGCGGGCTTCAGCTTCCGCCGCATTGGTCAGGATGCCCGCCTCGCCCTGCAGGTCCATGGCGTATCTGGCGATGTCCTGCATCATGGCGCCGGCGACCAGCTTGCCAATGGAGTTTTCCGGGCCAGGGGTTTCGCCCTTCGACAGGGCCGACAGGGCGCGGAAGGCGGTGAACTTGAGGCCGGAGCCTTTCACGGCCCAGTCCGCCAGCTTCGCGCGCACCGCCGGATTGTCGACGTCGCCGGTGGCAATGGCGAAGTCGAGCAGGTCCGGGAAGCCGGTGGGCATGCCCGAGCCGATCGACAGGCGCTCGTTCATCAGCGTGGTCAGCGAGACGTTCCAGCCGGCGCCGACCGGGCCGAGGCGCTGGCTGTCCGGAATGCGGACGTTCTCGAAGAACACTTCATTGAACGAGCGCTGGTCGTTCATCTGGCGGATCGGCCGCACCTCGACGCCCGGCGAACGCATATCCAGAAAGAACATGGTCAGGCCCTTGTGCTTGGGCACATTCGGGTCGGTGCGGGTCAGCAGCAGGCCCCACTGGGAGTGCTGGGCGCCGGAGGTCCAGATTTTCTGGCCGTTGACGATCCAGTCGCCCGAGCCATCCGTCGCCTGCTCGGCGCGGGTGCGCAGGCCGGCGAGGTCCGAGCCGGCGGCCGGCTCGGAGAACAGCTGGCACCAGATTTCCTCACCCGAAGCCAGGGTTGGCAGGCGCTCGCGTTTGGCTTCCTCAGAGCCCCAGGCCATCACGGTGGGGCCGCACATGCCGTGGCCGATGGTGAACAGGCCGGAGAGCTTGGCGTAAACGCCCTCCTCCTGGCCCCAGATCACCCGCTCGATCGGCGTGGCGCCGCGACCGCCGTATTCCTTCGGCCAGTGCAGGCAGGCCCAGCCGGCCTCGGCCTTCTTCTTCTGCCAGGCCTTGCCGGCCTGCATCGGATCCTCGCTCTTGAGGTAAAGGCCGCCGAAGCCGGACAGCTCCAGCTCTTCCTTCAGGTGCTTCGGCGCGTTGGCGGCGATCCAGGCGCGGGCTTCCTGACGGAATGCCGCTTCTTCCGGAGTATCGTCAAAGTTCATGGGTTCGTTTCCTCAGGACAGGCGGTCGCCGCCGACGCGCGGGCCACGCGGCGCTCCTGTCCGCGCAAATGGGAGGCGAAGCGGCCCCAGCCGCTTCGCGACAGCAGCCTCAGCGGCCAGGCGCCTGGTTGAACGGCACGTTCTTGTCGACGCGCACGTCGCCCGGCAGACCCAGCACGCGCTCGGCGATGATGTTGCGCAGGATTTCGTCGGTGCCGCCGGCGATGCGCATGCCGGGCGAGTTCAGCACCATGTTCTGGAACAGCGCCGCCGCCGGCGCGTCCTCCTGCGAGGTCAGCACGCCAGCTTCGGCCTCAAGCTCCATGGCGTATTTGGCGATGTCCTGGGTCATGACGCCCGCGACCAGCTTGCCGATGGAGTTTTCCGGGCCAGGCCGTTCGCCCTTCGACAGGCTGGAGATGGCGCGGAACGCGGTGTAGCGCAGGCCGCTGGACTTCACCGCCCAGTCGGCCAGCTTCGCGCGCACCGCGGCGTTGTCGATGGCCGGGCCGTCAGGAAGCTGGAAGTCCGCCACGAAGCCGAAGATTTCCGGGAAGCCGGTGGCGAGGCGCGAGCCGATCGACATGCGCTCGTTCATCAGCGTGGTCAGCGCCACGTTCCAGCCGTCGTTGACCGCGCCGAGGCGGTGGCTGTCGTGGATGCGGACGTTCTCGAAGAACACTTCGTTGAAGCCGCGACCGCCGTTCATCTGGTGGATCGGCCGCACCTCGACGCCCGGCGCCTTCATGTCAACGATGAACATGGTGAGGCCAGCGTGCTTGGGCACGTTCGGATCGGTGCGGGTGAGCAGGATGCCGTAGTCGGAATACTGGGCGCCGCTGGTCCAGATTTTCTGGCCGTTGATGACCCATTCGTCCGAGCCGTCCGCTTTCTCCGCGCGGGTGCGCAGGGCGGCGACGTCGGAGCCGCCCGCCGGCTCGGAGAACAGCTGGCACCAGATCTCCTCGCCCGAGGCCAGCTTCGGCAGGTACTTCCGCTTCAGGTCCTCGGAGGCGTAGGCCATCACGGTGGGGCCGCACATGCCCTGGCCAATGGCGAAAGGCTGGGCCAGCTGGTTGTAGAGCCCCTCCTCCTGCTGCCAGATCACGCGCTCGATCGGCGTGGCGCCGCGGCCGCCATACTCCTTGGGCCAGTGGGGCACCGCCCAGCCGGCGTCGGCCTTTTTCTTCTGCCAGGCCTTGGATTCGGCCATGATGTCGCGACCCGGCAGACGCAGACCGGCGAGGCCGGATTTCTTCAGGTCCTCATCCAGGTCATGCGGCGCGTTGGCGCTGATCCATGCGCGCACTTCGGCCCGGAACTTCGCTTCTTCTGGCGTATCATCAAAATTCATCGCCCTGTTCCTTCCTCAGCCAAGGGGACGGGCCGCGCGCTCCGGCGCGGCCGGCGAAAACGTCAGGCCGCGTCACGGGCGGAATTGCGGGCGCGCATGCGGGCGATCAGCCGGTTCTCCCACACGGAGAGGCTGCCGAGATTGAGCGCCAGAAGGTTGGAGCGCTTGTAGTAGAGGTGGCAATCGAACTGCCAGGTGAAGCCCATGCCGCCGTGCACCTGGATGTTGTTGGTGGAGCAGTGCTGGAACGCCTTGGTGGCGCTGACGCGGCAGGAAGCAGCGGCCTCCGGCAGCTCCGCCGAGCCGGTGGACAGGGCGTAGGCGCCCCAATAGCAGTTGGAGCGGGCCAGGGTCGCCGAGACATACATGTCGGCGAGGATGTGTTTGATGGCCTGGAACGAGCCGATCTGGCGGCCAAAAGCGATGCGCTCCAGGGCGTAGTCGCGGGCCATTTCCAGGGCGCGGTCGGAGCCGCCCACCTGCTCGAAGGCGGTGAGCACGGCGGCGCGGTCATACACCGCCTCAATCACGGATTCAGCGTTGCCGGAGCCGAGCTGCTCGACTGGCGCGCCGTCGAAAACGATGCGGGCGTGCTTGCGGCTGGGGTCGATGGTGTCGACCACCGTGCGGGTGACGCCAGGGCCGGTCAGATCGACCAGATACAGGCCAAGGCCCGAGCCACCCTGGGCCGCGACAACAGCGAAATCGGCGATGGCGCCGTCGGCGACCGGAATCTTGGTTCCCGACAGCTTGCCGCCCGACACGGTCGCCTTGATGCGCTCCGCCGTCACTTCGCCAGCAGTCTCGGCGTAAGCGAAGGTTCCGATGACTTCGCCGGCGGCGATCTTCGGCAGGTAATGCTTCTTCTGGGCGTCGCTGCCGGCGGCGAGCAGGAATTCAGCCGCGAGGTAGACCGTGGAGGAGAACGGAACCGGAGCCACAGCGCGGCCAAGCTCCTCGGCGATCACGCACAGCTCCAGGTAGCCGAGGCCGGCGCCGCCGAACTCTTCGGGGATCGCCGCGCCGGTGAAGCCCATCTCCGCGAGGCCCTGCCACAACTCCCTGTCGTAGCCTTCGTCGCCTTCAAGCACCCGGCGCACCACCGCCACGGAGCTCTGCTTCTCCAGGAACCGGCGCGCCGAATCGCGCAGCTGCTTCTGTTCGTCAGAGAAATCGAAGTTCATGTATCCTCCCCGGAACGTCCGCGCGTTCCCATGCGACTGATAGCGACCATCTGCCTGACGGCTCTCGCCGCCGCCATGACGCCAGGCGCCCAATTTATCGCGGAACATTCCCCGGAGCCGTCGCCATGCGCATGGAAACGCTCCTGGAACGCCGCCGCATTATCGGGACCTGACCAGACCCCGCCTGGCGTCGTCTGGCGGCGCCCCGGCGGATTTTGATCATGACGGCTTGCATGATGCTGTTGCAGCACCTAACGATCGTTTGGTCAACAAAATAGAAGCGGGCGCCGCCTGACTCAAGCCCACCCAGCGGGAACCAGCGGCGGCGCGCGCATCGCGCCCCCAGAAAAATCGCCACGGAAAGGTTCAAGGAAAACGCCATGGAATACCAGCATCTTCTCGTTGAACAGGATGGCCCGGTGGCCCGCGTCACCATGAACCGGCCAGACCGCCTGAACGCGCTCAACCGC
>Ga0180217_1000866_pt1 | contig 39336 bp, 27 predicted proteins | sample eDN3rd37CBELigOP_FD_128521 | JGI IMG/M metagenome (GOLD analysis project Ga0180217, IMG submission 128521) | Enriched Organic Plus compost microbial communities from Emeryville, California, USA - eDNA 3rd pass 37_C BE-Lig OP (version 2) (version 2) ...
ACCTTGTAAGCTGACTTTGCAGGCAGCCGTTGCAAGCCGACCCGTTACCCAGGGAGGGGGCCTGGCTGCCTGTCCGCTCCGGCCGTTCGGCGCGACCGTTCATGACGGCCCCTGTCAGGAAGTCGTTAGCCATGTCAATGAAAATTCAACAAAATCAGCCAGAAAATGCCTAATTATTGACGCGCTTGGCAGGCCCCATGGAAGGCTGCCGCGCGCCGTGGGGGCGCGTTTCGGGAGCTTCAGGGCAAGGACGATGAGCGAAAGAGCGCAAGGACGCGGCGCGGGTCGCGCCGGAGGCAATCATCAGGGCAGGCGCGGCGACGCGGGTCTGACATTCCGGGCCGTGGGCATACCGGCCCTGGCCGGAGCGTTGGCCTCGGCTCCGCGCAAGCCGGCGTCGGGTCAGGACCACGGACGGCCGTCATCTGCCGCGGCGGCCCGGCAGGACGTTGACACCGACGACACGGTGGCGCTGCGCTCCCGCAACTGATCAGGCCGCGGGCGAGCCTCTCGTGGGGGAAAGGAGGGCCTGAATGGCGCGCGATGTCCTGACGGGCGCGCTATCCTGGCGGGTCAGTCTCCTGGCGACAGTGGCCTAATGCCGGCGGCCTGTGGAAAAACCACCGCTGCGCACGCGGGCGGGAAGGCCCTCGGCGAAGGTGGCGACGGCTTCCTCGCCATAGGCGTCGACCAGCTCGCGGAACGCCGTGAACAGCGCCGCGTGGGCGACGCAATCACCATCCAGCCCGTCAAGCTGGGCCTCGGCGAAAGCTTCCGAAAGATAGCTCAGCGCCGCCCGCTTCTCTTCACTGGTTTCGCCAAGATCGTAGTCAAAATTTGAGTCGTTCATCAATCGCGCCTGAATGCCGGGGCTGGACGTGAAACGGGAGACGTGAACCGGTCATGGGCTGGACCGTCCATTCCTGAACACGATCGCCCGGACGTCTGGTTGGGTTTGCTGGCGCGTGGTCACGCGCTTCGCATGCGAAGCGGAAACCTGCTCGCCCGATGTATCCTCTGACGGAGGCAGAATAGCGTCTGGAGGCCGCAGCGCCACGGGGTTCTTGCCAAACAGTTAACATGTCCGCGCAGCCCGGTAAATTTCCCCAGTGGCGGCAAATGCAGGCAATTTGACGGCGTCGGACGCAAATGGGTCCGTTTTTAGCGGGCGATGCGGGCGGAGAGGGCGCGGGAGAGGGCGGTTCCCTCGGCCACATAGCGCTGGATGGCCAGCTCGGCGGAGGGGGTGCAGCGCTTGTAGGACAGGCTCCAGGCGCGATAGCTGTCGTTCCACGCCGCCGCCAGGCGCTGCCTGCGTTCCGGCGGCGTTGATTCCGCCTCGATCAGCGCGGTCATGCGGTCACGCCACAACCGTCCGTCATTGGCGCCGCACAGGTTTCGCAGCCAGGCCAGCGAGCCCATGATTTCGGCCAGGCGCAGCATGCCCTGCTCGGTGGTGGGGGCGGCGCCACGCGGCCCCCGGGCCGCCGGGGGCGGCGGCGGCGCGGGCTGGGCCATGGCGACCGTGGCCAGAGCAATCTGGATAAAGACGATATTGGCAAACGCGATCCGGACCGCCAGACGCGCGGCGCGGGCAGGGCTCACAGGCGGCTGTCGGGTCGGTTGGCGGTCGTGAGTTTCGGTTAACCGGGTGCGCGACATTCCCTGCCCATCTGTTCGGGGGATCGTCAGGCCGGAGGCGCGGCCGCCGCATGCTGGTGAGACGCCATGCGGAGCGCCTGATCGAGAATGGTCAGCAAATTTTCCGTCACCGGCAGACAGCCGGCTTCGTCCCGCGTCACCCACGCCAGGGCAGGCGCTTCTACGCTGACCATCCCTTCACCGCCCGTCCAGATGGCGGCGAAGCACATGATAACATAATGGCGCAGCACACGGTCAGCCGAATCCGCCGGGGCGCGGCCGCCGCGGGCGAACGCGATGTGCTCCAGATGGCCGGCAAGGCCAATGATGCGGGCGGACACGCCGGTTTCCTCCGCCAGCTCGCGCAGGGCCGCGGCCTCCAGGGTTTCGCCGGCCTCCACCACGCCGCCGGGAAAACTCCAGACCCGCGGCGGCGCGGCGCGGCGCGCCAGCAGAACGCGGCCATCGCGAATGACCGCGCAACTGGCGGCGACGAACGGCCGGGCGGGGAAGCGCCGTTCGGGCGCCTCCCGTGGTTCACAATCCGCTTCCCGCGCCATGTCCGCCATTCCCTTGTCGCCTTATGGAAACAGGCGCAGCCGCGACCACGGGGTCGTTTCGTCCGGGCGGGTGAACGCCACCCGGTCATGCAGGCGGAAGGGGCGGTCATGCCAGAATTCGATCGCGAGGGGCGTCAGCCGGTAGCCGGTCCAGTGGGGCGGGCGCGGCAGATTGGAGCCCTCCGGGTGGCGCTTTTCAACCTCGGCGACGCGGGCGACCAGTTCATCGCGGGAGGCGAGGGGCTGCGACTGGTCGCTGGCCCAGGCGCCGATGCGGCTGCCCCAGGGGCGGCTGAGGTAATAGGCGTCCGCCTCGGCGTCGGAAACGCGGGCGACCAGTCCCCGGGCGCGCACCTGCCGGGCAAGGCTCTTCCAGTGGAAAACGATGGCGGCCTTGCCGGCGCCGTCGAGTTCGCGGCCCTTGGCGCTGCGGGTGTTGGTGAAGAAGCAGAAGCCCCGTTCATCAAAGCCCTTGAGCAGGACGATGCGGGCGTTGGGCAGGCCGTCGGCGTCCACGGTGGCGAGAGTCATGGCGTTGGGGTCGTTGGGCTCGGAGGCCGAAGCGTCGGCCATCCACGCGCGGAACAGCGCAAACGGGTCGGACGCCTGCGTGAAGTCACCGGTAATTAACGGTTCCAAGGCCAATCTCCTTCAGCCATCCTGGCGACGTGATATCTGATGTCTGAAGCCCCGGTTCGCACCAACGCTTCAGGCGCCAAATCCCGGCTCCGCCGGAGTTCCAGTTTTTTACGACGATCAGGTCCGCCATTGCTCCGGCAGGGACGGAAACCTGATCCCTGACGCAAAATCCGGTCAGGCTGAACCGGTGATCCTGCGCCAGGCCACTGAGCGAACGCCTTTTCCAGGCGCCGGCCATTCCGGCCCGCTGGAAGCCACCCTGTTGGAGACCACGCGTTGCAGTCTGCCGCGACATCCAGAACGCCAGCGTCCGCTCCGGCGCTTTATATGCGCCATCTGGCGTTTCGCGAAGGGCGCGCGCATGGCGAAATGGACGGAAACAGAGGTTCCTGGCGCCCGCGGCTGCTTTTGTCCGCCCGCTGCGGGTTGGCCATCGCCGTTTGCCTGGCGCTGTCCGGCTGCGGCTTCAGCATCCCCATCAAGCCCTTGGCTGGCGATGACGTGGTGACGGGCTCCATCACGCCGGTGGAACGCGAGGTGCGCCTCGCCCCAGGGCTGACGGATGAGGACTGGCGGCGGGCCAGCAACGCCATGTCGGTGGCGCTCGACCCACTCGGCAATGGCGAACGCGCCGGATGGGACAACCCGGAAACCGGCCATTCCGGCGCCTTCCGTTCGGCGGGTCTGCCGTTCGTCCGCGCGGGAGAGGTTTGCCGGGCGTGGGTCGCCGAGGTGAAGACGAAAATTGCCAGCCGCCGCCAGGAAGGCACGTCCTGTCGCGCCCCAGGCGAAGACTGGCGCATCGCCGCCAATCAGAAGGTCGCCGAGGCGCAATAGGCTGCCCGACTGGCCGGACCGGTCGCCGCGCGCGGAAATTCGCGTTTCGGCGGCGTTCTTGTCGTTGCATAATGGCAACAGGCGCCCATATGCCATGGAGCCTCCGATGGCGCGCCTTTGGGCTTTCAACTGTTTCCGTCCAGAAGTCGGAAACCGGCGCACGCCGGCGCCGGTCGCGCGATGAGCTGCGCGGGACGTGAAATCCAGGTGGAATGGAAATCCAGGCGGGATGGATGGCGGGACGGGTTGACGGCGCGCGCGTCTATGGGGATTGCTTTTGAGGACATTAACGCCCTGCCGGGCGCGGGAGCAGACAGGTAATGCGTGATCCTTATCAGGTTCTTGGCGTAGCGCGGGATGCCAGCGAGGCGGACGTCAAGAAGGCGTTCCGCAAGGCCGCCAAGACATGGCATCCGGACCAGAACAAGGACCCGAAGGCCAAGGAGCGCTTCGCGGAAATCAACGCGGCCTATGAAATCGTCGGCGACAAGGAAAAGCGCGGTCAGTTCGATCGTGGTGAGATCGACGCCGAGGGTAAGCCGAAGTTTCAGGGATTCGAGGGCTTTCACCCGGGCGCCGGCGGGCGCGGCGGTTTCGGCGGCGGCCAGGGATTCGAGGGCTTTTCCTTCGGTTTCGGCCAGGACGGCCGGGTCGATCCATCGGACATTTTCGGCGACGCCTTTCGTGACGCCATGGGCGGGCGGGCGCGCGGCCGCCGGGCGCCGCCGCGCGGCGCCGATATCGAAGCGGAAATTGTCATCAGCCTGCGCGACGCCGCCGAAGGCGGGCAGAAGCGCCTGCACCTGCCGAGCGGCCGCGACGTCAACATGAACATCCCGGCTGGCATTCGCGACGGCCGGGTAATGCGACTGAAGGGCCAGGGCGATCCCAGCCCGTTTGGCGGAGAGCATGGCGACGCCCTGCTCACCGTGCGCATCGCCCCGGACGACCGCTTCACGCTGGACGGCGACACCCTGCGGGCCCGCCTGCCGGTGGATCTGGAGGACGCGGTGCTGGGCGGCAAGGTGCGCGTGCCGACCCTGGACGGCGAGGTGGCGATGACCATTCCGCCGATGACCAGCAGCGGCCGCAGCCTGCGCCTGCGCGGCAAGGGATTTCCGACCGGCAAGGGCGACGCGCGCGGCGATCTGATTGTCACCGTGGAGGTGCGCCTGCCGGACGGGGCGGACGACGAACTCACGGCGCTGATGCAGAAGCGCCGCGACGCCCGCGTCTGAGACGCAGCGGTCAGGCCGGAGCTTGACGCCTTCACGCCGGGCGGCGTGAAGGCGTTTTCCTTTATTTCAACGTGCTGTTCACCCAGAGCGTGGTGCGGTCGAGGGCGACGGCGAGGCGTTCGAACAGCAGGTCGATTTCCGATTCGGTGATGATCAGCGGCGGGCACAGGGCCATGGAATCGCCGAGGCTGCGGGCGATCAGCCCTTCCTCGGCCGCATAACGCGTGAACATGGCGCCAACGCCGGCCTGTGCCGGGAAGGCGGCTCTGGTTTCCCGGTCGGCCACCAGCTCCAGGGCGCCCATGAGCCCCATGCCCCGGGCCTCGCCGACGAGGGGGTGCTCGCTGAATTCGCGCAGGCGCTGCTGGAACAACGGCGCGACCTTGCGCACATGGCCGACGATGTCGTCGCGCTCATAAATCTCTATGGTTTTCAGCGCCACGGCGGCGGCCACCGGATGCCCCGAATAGGTGAAGCCGTGGTAGAAGGCGCCGTTCCTGCGGCTCTCATCGACCATCGTTTGATACATGCGTTCGGGAATCAGCACGGCGCTGATCGGCATGTAGGCGGCGGAAAGCGCCTTGGCCAGCGACATGCTGTCCGGCCGCATGCCCAGCGCCTGCGAGCCGAACATCTCGCCAAGACGACCGAAGCCGCAGATCACTTCGTCGGCGATCATGTAAACGTCGTAGCGGTCGAGCACTGCCTGGATTTTCTCAAAATAGCCAGCAGGCGGGACAATGACGCCGCCGGCGCCCATCACCGGCTCGGCGATGAAGGCCGCCACGGTGTCCGGGCCCTCGCGCAGGATCATCTCCTCCAGCTCATGGGCCAGGCGGGTGGCGAAATCGTCCTCGCTTTCGCCGTCATGGGCGTAGCGGTAGTGGTGCGGGCAGGCGGTGTGCAGGATGCCGGCGATGGGCAGGTCGAAATCGGCGTGGTTGCCGGGCAGGCCGGTCAACGAGGCGCTGGCGATGGTGACGCCGTGGTAGGCGCGCTGGCGGCTGATGATCTTCTTCTTGTTGGGGCGGCCCAGCGCATTGTTCATGTACCAGACCAGCTTGATCTGGGTGTCGTTGGCCTCCGAGCCGGAATTGCAGAAGAACACGCGCGAGACGGGGATCGGCGCCATGTCCTTGAGCTTTTCCGCCAGGGCGATGGCCGGGTCGTGGCTGCGGCCGGCGAACAGGTGATTGAACGGCAGGCGCGCCATCTGCTCGCGCGCCGCTTCGACCAGTTCGGCGTTGCTGAAGCCAAGGGAGGCGCACCACAGGCCGGACATGCCTTCCAGATAGGGTTTGCCGGCGCTGTCATAGACATAGACGCCATCGCCGCGCTCCATCACCACCGGCCCCTGGTCGGGCAAGGTCGCCAGATTGGCGTAAGGGTGGGCGATGGTCGCCAGATCGCGGGCGGCGTAATTGTCGGTCATGCGGCTCCCTTCCCTGTATGGACTGGCCTCCGGCTGCAGGGCCAGACTTTGTTGCAGTCTGCCACAGTTCTTGCCGGAGGCCATGACTTCCCGGGACAGGGATGAGCGGGCCGTTTTCACGCTGGCGTCGCCGCGGCGCCGGGGGAGCCCCCCGGCGCGCGGCGAAAGACGCGCCCCACTTCCTGGTTCTCGCGGGCGCTGCCCTGGCGCTTTCAGGCGCGGTTCAGCGCGCCATGGGCGGCGCGCGAAAACCGCCGTTCAGTCTTTCCAGCATGCCGGCGACCGCGATGGTGGTGCGGTCCGCGCCTTCCGCGCCGACAATCTGCACGCCGGCGGGCAACGCCCCATCGCCCTGGGGGATGGGCGCAACCGTCGCCGGCAGATGGGCCACGGTGGCGAGCGCCGCCCAGTGCAGCAGGTTGAAGTAGGGCGCCTGGACGCCGTCGCCCATGTCGATGCGGCGGCCGTGAATGTCCTTGCCGTGGTCGTGGGCGATGGCGGTGACCGACGCCGGCGGCATGAGCACCACGTCATAATTCCCGAAGAAGCGGCTCCAGGCCTGCTTCAGCTTCTCGCGACGGGCCACAAGCTCCCGCCATTCGGCGGCGCCAAGGCCGGCGGCCCGGCATTGCTGGGCCTGGTGGCTGTGGTCGTCCGCGGCAAACGCGGCGGCGTTGTCGGCGAGCCGCTGGCGCGCCTTTTCCGGCACGGCGGAGAGGGCGATGGCGTGGTTCATCAGGGCGTAGACCTCGAACGCCTCGAAGAAGCTGAAATCCGGCCGGGCGTTTTCGTCAATGATCGCCCCGGCGCCGGCAAGGCTGCGGGCCGCGGTCGCCACCGCTTCCGCCACTTCGGCGGAAACCGGCGCCTGGGCCTCATTCAGCCATACGGCGACGCGCAGGCCCTCTGGCGTCGTGCGGCGCGGCGGCTCCAGCCGGGCCAGCGCGCCATCGGGCGAATCAGAGTCGGCGGTCAGCGACAGGATCAGGTCAAGGTCGGCGGCCGAGCGGGCGATGGGGCCGCCGACGCCAAGGTCCGGGTTATGGTTGGCAGTTCCCGGCGCCGGCGGAATGTGGCCGCGCATGGGGACCAGATCCCAGGTGGATTTGTGGCCGAACAGGCCGCAGCAATGGGCCGGCCAGCGGATCGAGCCGCCAATGTCCGAGCCCCACTCGAACGACGACATGCCGGTGGCCGCCGCCGCCGCGGCGCCGCCCGACGAACCGCCGGGGCTGCGGGCGACGTCCCACGGGTTGTTGGTGGTTCCATAGACAGCGTTGAACGCCTGCCAGTCGCTGGTGAAGGCCGGGACGTTGGTCTTGCCAAAAATCACCGCGCCGGCATTGCGCAGCCGGGCGATGGCGGCGGCGTCTTCTTCGGGAACGTAGTCCTTCAGCGGCGGCGCGCCGGCGGTGGCGGGCATGCCTTTGACGGCGAAGGAATCCTTGATGGTGATGGGCAGGCCATCGAGCGGCAGCGCCTTGCCGGCGGCGCGGCGGGCGTCGCTGGCGCGGGCGGCGGCGCGGGCGCCTTCCACATCCATGGCGACCACGGCGTTGAGCGCCGGGTTGAGCGCGGCCACGCGCGCCAGGGCCTGTTCAAGCAGATCAACCGCCGTGGTCTCACCACGCGCCAGCGCGGCGAGCTGGTCACTGGCGGATTGTGTCAGCAGATCCATGGCGTTCTTCCCCTTGCCCATCGTTCACCATTACCCGCGCGCCGGCGGGCGGCGCTATCGATACATTCGTGGGGAATTTGCGCAACTGTTTGCGACGCCCGCTCCCGGAGGACGAACCGCGCCAACGGACCGGCAAGGACAGGCCGGGGCAGGGGGTTGGTCCCGCGAGCTTTATGGAGCGCCCCTTCAGGAGGCGCAGACCGTAAACAGGTCCGCGGACGGTTCAGGGGGCCGGGTCGCCGTCAAGCGCGGCGCGCCAGGCGCGCTGGATGCGATCAAGGGCAGCGATGTCGGCGGCGGGCAGGCGGCCGAGGGTGCGGGCCACATAGGCGCGCTGGATGGCGAGACCACGGGCGACCACGTCACGCCCGCTGTCCGTGAGGTAAAGGGCGTGGCTGCGCCGGTCGCCGGGCAGGTGGCGCCGCTCGGCGAAACCACCGCGCACCAGACGGTCGACCAGGCCCGAGACATTGCCCTTGGTGACGTACAGGCGATCGGCCAGCTCCTGCTGGCTGAGCCCCTCGCGCTCCGACAGGGTGGAGAGCACGTCGAACTGCGGCACCGACAGGGCGATGTCGCGCAGCTCCGCCGTGATCGCCGCGTACAGCCGCCGGTTCAGCCGGACGAAGCGCAGCCAGACCTTCATGACGTCCGCCGGATCGTCCAGGCCCGCCGCGCCGGGAAGCGGTTCGATTGACGCGTTCAATATCGCCTCCAGGTCTTTCGCGGGCGACGCCGCGACCGGCGCCGTCCTGCGGCTTCTTATCAGCACACAGGTTTAGATATAAACCATTGCAATCGGGCGCGCCTGAACGATGATCGGCGCTGGCGAACGCGAACCGGAACCTGGGGCGGGCGCGCGACCGGAAGAATTGGGACGGGAGGACAAACGTGCTGGGTCTGATGCAGGATTGGCCGCTGTTGATACACCGGATCATCGATCATGCGGCGATACAACATGCGAACCGGGAGGTGATCACGCGGTCCATCGAGGGGCCGTTTCATACGACGACCTATGCGGACATGCGCGCCCGCTCGCTGAAAGTGGCGAAACGTCTTGCGAAGGAGGGCGTGAAGGAGGGCGACCGCATCGCCACCCTGGCGTGGAACACCTGGCGGCACATGGAGGTCTGGTACGGCGTGGCCGGCGTCGGCGCGGTGTATCACACGCTCAACCCGCGGCTGTTCGAGGACCAGCTGATCTATATCGCCAATCACGCCGAAGACCGGCTGATGTTCCTGGATCTCACCTTCGTCGACCTGATGGAGAAACTGCAGGATCGCCTGCCGACCGTGCAGCGCTATATCGTGCTGACCGACGCGGCGCACATGCCGCAGACCAGCCTGCGCGGCGCGGTGGCCTATGAGGACTGGATCAACGAGGTTGACGACGACTTCGCCTGGGTCACCGTCGATGAAAACGCGGCGGCCGGCATGTGCTACACCTCCGGCACCACCGGTAACCCCAAGGGCGTGGTGTATTCCCATCGCTCCAACGTGCTGCACGCCATGATGTGCGTTGCCCCGGACGCCATTGGCCTGTCGTCGCGCGATACGGTGCTGCCGATCGTGCCGATGTTTCACGCCAACAGCTGGTCGCTGGCGTTCTCCGGCCCGATGTCCGGCGCGCGCATGGTGATGCCGGGCATGAAACTGGACGGCGCCTCGGTGTATGAGTTGCTGGAGCACGGCAAGGTGACCATCACCGCCGCCGTGCCGACTGTCTGGCTGATGCTGCTGCAATACATGGAGGCGAATGACCTGCGGCCCACCACCCTGGAGCGGGTGGTGATTGGCGGCTCGGCCTGCCCGCGCTCGATGATCGCTGCGTTCGAGAGCCGTTATGGGGTCTCGGTCCGCCACGCCTGGGGCATGACCGAAATGAGCCCGATTGGCAGCAGCGGCGTGATCAAGCCGGATTATGGCGACCTCGACCAGGAGGCGCTGTTCGACCTGAAGGTGAAGCAGGGCGCGGCGCCGTTTGGCGTGGAGATGAAGATCACCAACGACGCCGGCGAGGCGCTGCCCTGGGACGGCAGGACCTTCGGCCGGCTGAAGACCCGTGGCCCGGCTGTCGCCCGCGCCTACTTCCGCAATGAGGGCGGCGAAATTCTCGACGCGGACGGGTTTTTCGACACCGGCGACGTGGCGACCATCGATCCTTACGGGTCCATGCAGATCACCGACCGGGCCAAGGACGTCATCAAGTCCGGCGGCGAGTGGATTTCTTCCATCGACATTGAAAACCTGGCGGTTGGCCATCCCGATGTCGCCGAGGCGGCGGTGATCGGCGTCGCCCACCCCAAGTGGGATGAGCGGCCGCTGCTGGTGATCGTGTGCAAGGAAGGACGGACGCCGGACAAGGCCGGCGTGCTGGCCTGGATGGACGGCAAGATCGCCAAATGGTGGATGCCTGACGACGTGGTGTTCGTGGACCAGATTCCACACACCGCCACCGGCAAAATCCAGAAAATGGAGTTGCGCGAGCAGTTCGCGAACTATCGCCTGCCCACGGCCTGACGGCCTGACGGCCTGACGGCCTGACGGCCTGACGGCAGGAGGCGCGCCGGCGCGACCGCGTCCCGGACGGCGCGCCGCCGGGACCGGATCAGCCCGTCTGTATGACCGGTCGCTGGCTGCGCGAGGGCGGCGTTGCCCATCGCGTTGGCTGTTGACAGGCGCCAGGCGGCGCGGTCACCCTGCGGGGTGCTTCGTGGGCCGGCTTTTCGCGGAGCGCCTTCCCGCTGCTTCATGTATTCCAGCTTCTGGCCCAAAAGGTTTGCGGCGTCGGGGCTGGACGGCGCGGGCGGATGTTCGTGACAATGGAGAGAGCAGCTTGAAGCGGATGCGTCTGACGGAAGCGCGGACGCGCGCTGGCGGGTTTGCGCCGAAACTTGCCTGGTTTGGTCTGTTCGTCACCATGGGCGGTGTGCTCACGGCGCAATTTGGCGAGGTGGGGCCGTGGCCGGTGATCGCGGTGATCTGCGCTGGCTGGGCGTTGTCGGTCATCGCCCTGCTGCTGGCGATCACCGGGCTGGTCGTGGTGTGGCGGCAGGGATTGCGGGGCGGCGTGGCGGCGATGCATGGCCTTGCCGTCAGCTGCCTGGCGCTGGCCTGGCCAGCGATTCTGGCCGCGCAGATATGGCGCGCGCCCGATCAGACGGATATTTCAACCGACACATTCTCGCCGCCTGCCTTCGCCACGACGGCCGCGGCGGTGGCCGGGCGCGGCGGTCTGATCCCGCCCCTGGCCCCGCCAGTTCACCGGCCTTCGCAGGATCGGGCGCGTCTGATGGCCCTGCCGCTCTTCCTCGACCAGCAACCGGCCGACGCGCTGAAAGCGGCCGAAACGGCGGCGGGCGCCCTCGGCTGGACGCTGACGGATATCACCGAAGCGCCAGAGGGCGGCGGCCAGTTCGAGGCTGTGGCCAGAAGCGACCTGCTGCGGTTTCCCCAATACGTGGCCGTACGGGTGCGGCCGACGGCCGACGGCGCGCAGCTGGATGTGCGGGTGCTGTCCGTATTCGGTCGCTACAGCCCCGGTTCTGGCGTGCAGCGGATACTGGATCTGCATGAGGCGGTGCAGGCGGTCGACGAGGGATAGCGGCAGATCGCGAAGATGCTGAAGGTTTCCGGCGAGGCGCAAGCTGGGGCGACGCCCGGATTCAGGTCCGGAACGGCGCCTCGCGGCATGCCGGGGCATGCCTGCGGCCGGGTGAGGCGGGCGGGTCAGGGCGCCGGACGATACCGGCCCTTGAGCTTTGGCGCCCCGCTGGTGACGACCTTGCCGCGATTGGTCAGGTCTTCCAGATGGGCGAACACCGACAGGCCGGCGGCGCCGACCAGTTCCGGCGGCAGTCCGTCGTAGAGGCGCGGGACGATCTGGTCGATGGTTTCGTCCCCTTCGGCCAACCGCGCCAGGATGGCGTTTTCCCGCTGGCGGCGGTGGACCAGCAGGCCGCGGACGAGCCGCTGCGGATCGGCGATCGGCGCGCCATGTCCTGGCCAGTAGACGCTCTCGGCGCGTCCGCGCAATTTCTCCAGCGAGGCCATGTAGTCGGACATGGAGCCGTCCGGCGGCGCCACGATGGTGGTTGACCAGCCCATGACGTGGTCCCCGGAGAACAGGCCGTTTTCTTCCGGCAGGGCAAAGGCCAGATGGTTGAGGCAGTGGCCGGGGGTCTCAATGGCGGTCAACGTCCAGCCGGGCCCGGAAATTGAATCGCCCTCGGCCAGAACCTGGTCCGGCGCGTAATCCAGATCGGCGCTGGCGTCGAGGCTGGCGCCTTCGCCCTCACCCAGGGGGCGGGAAGGGCGATGCGGGCCGCAGCCGACCAGACGCGCGCCGGTGGCTGCAACCAGCGGCGCGGCGCCCGGCGAATGATCCTTGTGGGTATGGGTGATCACCACATACGTAATGGTCTCGCCCTGGGTTGCGTCGAGAATGGCCTGAAGGTGCGCATCGTTCACCGGGCCCGGGTCAATGACAGCGACGTGTCCGCGTCCGACGATATAGGTGTTGGTGCCCCGGAAGGTGTATGGACCCGGGTTGTCCACCAGGATGCGCCGGACCAGCGGGCTGAGTTCCATGGCGACGCCTGCAGGAACATCGAATTCCTTGATGAAGGGCGCTTCCCCTGACGTCTGTTGAGCCATCTCGCTGTCTCTCCCGGAGCATGTCGCCAGATGTTGCTGGCGACGCGCTTTGTCCTTGTGTTTTATCGCGCCCGTTCCGGCCGTAACGCGGGTTTTTTCCGGGTCGGCCGGGGCTGCCCTATCAAGTAGCGCAGGCTTGCGACGATCGCCAGAGCCGTCAAGGAGGGGCGCGTTATGGGAGGCTGTCGCCGCCGCCATCCGGGGCGCCCCATGTTCCTCATTTCCTGTCGCGCGAAGGCAGGGTTGAAGGGGCTGGCAGGGAGAGCAGATGACTTTCCGGCGCCCACCGCGGACATCATGTAACGCGTCAGGAGATGTTTGCGTTCATGCCGGACGGGCTATTCAATGGCTCTTTTCAGGCCTGCGGCGGCAGTGAGCTTGCCAATACCAACAGGTGGCGGCTGCGCTGACGCCAAAACGCAATCGTAGGCAACAGGCAACGCCTGGCAGTTGGGGGGCCGTCAGGCGACGGGCGGGGAATGCGCGTGCATCTGACAGATGACTGGGAATATATAATTTTAGCGCCAATTTTTATTTCGTGGATCGCGCCTTATGCATGTTTATGGAAATTTTTATGATAAAAATCGCGAGTATATTTTATTTATCATGACGCGCTGTGTGATAAACAATTAATTTTAGTGTCAGCTTCATCCTGGCCGATCAGGCAATTGTTCAGTCATTCTGGCTCACGATATACGCTTCCAGACAGTCGGCGCGTCATGATTTTTCATTCCGTTCCGGCGCCCGTTCTCCATCTGGTTACTGGGGAACGGAGGCGACGGGATCAGGCCGGCGCCGGACGTGATGTTTCATACAGTATGTCTGGATGTTTTCTTGTTGTGATGGATGCTGGATCGCATTCAACTGGGCCGGACAATAACCGGCAGGCCATGCTCGCGCGCGAGAGCGCGACCCCTGGCCCGTGTTCCCGCCTTGAGATTGTGGATCACTGCTGAGTGACGCTGCTTTTCCCGGGCGTATTCCGATCTGGATTTGGCATAATTTGGCGCCACCATCGGATAGTCAGGCGGCAAGTTCCATTTCCGCCGGTATTCGGTCGGCGTCATACCGTAAACCGTCGTGAGGTGACGTTTCATAATCTTGAACTTCTTGCCGTCTTCCAGGCAAATAATGTAATCCGGCGTTACCGATTGCCGAATGGGAACGGCGGGTTTCTGTATCTCGGCGGCTTCAGGTTTGGCGCCGGATATTTTATTTAGCGATGCATGAACCGAGTTTATAATCTCCGTCACCTGCGTGCGTTCAATTGCATTGTTTTGAATATAGGCCGCGACGATGCGCGCTGTGAGATTGATAAGATTTGTTTCTGATTCCGGTTGTGACATCAGCTTGCTCCAAAAATACAAGCGCCCGTAGGATTCTGGAGCCGCGCCAGCAATCGGCTCAAGGTGGGCTTTAATGATTTATTTGTTGCAACCTTTTCAAGGCTAAGGGTGTTTTATATTCAGGGCAACAGCTTTTTCCGGAAAAATCGAATTTAGATAAAAATTTTTGCATTTTCACATCAACATATTTCCATTTTAGTTACGCACGTAATGTATATTACGCGCGTAATGTCGACGAATGTTGTATTCGCTGGCGCGGTGCTCTGGTTTGCGCGGCGGGCAGACGGACGGGGGCCTTCCTGCCGGCGCGAGATATCCGGAATGACCCATGCGGCGCATGCTGATTTCAATCGGCGCGGCGGACGTCTTATGTTTATGTTGATGGAGCGGACGCCGTCAGGCGTCGCGCACAGGCGGCGGAAACGCAAGAACACATAAGCCGACGTTTCCGCCCGATAGGGAGGAATGACGATGAACCGGTGGTTACGCGCGGGCAAGCTATCTGCTGCCGCAGGATTGGCCGTATCTTTTCTGTTTCCCGCGGTCACGTTCGCCGGCTCCGGCAAATTTACCGGGCCGGGAGTAACGGAAACCGACATTCGCATTGGCAACACCATGCCCTATAGCGGGCCCGCGTCGGCGCTGGGCAATACGGGCAAGGTCATTTCCGCATACTTCAGGATGATCAATGATGCGGGCGGCGTGAACGGCCGCAAGATTGACCTGCGCTCCATGGATGACGGCTTCTCGCCGCCGAAAACGGTGGAGCAGACGCGAAAACTGGTGGAGGATGACCAGGTCGCCTTCATGTTCGCGACCATGGGCACGGCGCCCAGCTCCGCCATCCAGCGTTATCTCAGCGGCAAGGGCGTGCCGTTGATCTTCCTGATCAGTTCGGCGGGCAAATGGAACGATCCAAAGAACTTCCCGTTGACCATGGCCTTCCCGTGGCAACCGCCCTACAGCACCGAAGGCCGGATCTATCTGGATCACATGCGCAAGAACAGGCCGGACGCTCGGGTCGCGGTGCTTTACCAGAACGATGACAGCGGCAAGGAATACATGCGCGGCCTGCGCGAGACGCTGGGCGCAGACGCCGACAGGGTGATCGCCGCGGCCATGCCGTTCGAGGTGACCGAACCCACGGTCGACTCCCAGGTGCTGGCGCTCGCGGCGACGAAGGCGGACGCCTTCATGATCCTCGGCGTTACGCCGCGCGCCTGCTCGCAGGCGATCCGCAAGGCGTGGGAGATTGGCTGGCGGCCCATGCGCTTTCTCGCCAGCAGTTGCATCAACCCGGACCAGATCCTGAAACCGGCTGGCCTGGACAAGGCGGAAGGCATCATCACCATGCTGGCGTTCAAGACGGTGGGCGCGGACCAGCAGGATGACAGCGGCGTTTCCGAATATCTCGCCTTCATGAAGAAATACGCGCCTGGCGTCGATCCCACCGACTTTTACGCGGTTTACGGCTACACGGTCGCCGGAGCGATGACCGAGGTGCTGAAGGCGGCGGGCGATAACCTGTCGCGTGAACACATCATGAAGCAGGCGGCGGCGATGAAAAGCGTGGCGCTGCCGATGCTGCTGGACGGCATTACCCTCAACACGGCGCCTGACGATTATCGTCCCCTGCGCTCCGGCTATCTGGCGCGCTTCACCAACGGTCAGTGGAAGCCGTTCGGGCCGTTGCTCTCAGGGCAGTGAGGAACCTGCGCCGGCGCCCACGTTCCGGTTCGCCACCGTCCAGTCCTCTGCCACGCCATCGCTGGCGCGGCGGGCGCTCGCGTCCTTGTGAGCGGCGGCGTGACGTTCACCTTGCGTGAACCATAAGTCGAAGGCGTTGGCCTTCGGCGGACAATTCTGCTGCCAGCGGCCGGAAAATAAACCTCCCGCTCATACCTGCATTTCCATGGTCGAAACGTGCAATGGTCAGGGCTGTTGCCCATGGGACGCTGCAGGGCGGCGGCAAAAATGGCAGGAAAGACAGCCAGGCCCGTTGGCCGCCGCCGGTCAGCTGCCTGAGCGACGTCTGGCTTCAGGACGCGAATGCGCCAGCATCCCCGCGTCCTGAGGCATGCCGCGGATGCGGGCTGAAACTTCTGTGACGCCGTTCACAGACCGGAGATATGTATGACGAGGCGGTCGCGGGGTGGGTGGCGTGCCCCCCGGTGCAAGGAACTGGTTTTTGGCGTGGCGCTGGCTTCAGTCGCCGCGCCGGTCGCGATCCTCGGGTTGACCGCTGCGGCCACGGATGCGCGCGCCTTCGATTTTTTCGGTCTGTTTAGCGATAAAAAGCCGGAGCCGACCGCCGACGCCGTGACCTATGAGGTCACATTCAAGGCGGAAGGCCACCGGTCGCTGGCCAACGCCATGCAAAACGCTTCAACGCTTTACCGTTTGCGCAAGGACGCGCCGCCGGACGGCATGGCGCTGGCGCAGCGCGCCGCCATCGACCTGGCCCCGCTGGTCGACGCCATGTGGGCCGAAGGCTTTTACGACGCCATCGTCAGCATCGACGTGGCCGGGGTGAAATTGCAGCTGCCGGTGAGCGAGGCGTCGTTGCAGGCCGCTGGCCGCGCCGCCAACGCCATGCGTGGCCGTGAGGTCGTTCCCGTTACGGTCAGCGTCGACCCGGGCGAGCAGTACACCCTGTCGTCGGTCGCGGTGAAGGACGCCCAGGGGCGGGCCTTGACCCGCGCCGAACTGCCGCCAAATGTTCTGAAGATCGGCGATGGCGATCCGGCGCGCGCCGGCGATCTGCGCGCCGCCAGCGCCCGCGCCGTCGACTGGTATCGCGGCCAGTCCTATCCGCTGGCCAAGGGCGTCGATATTGGCGCCACCGTCAATCATGACACGCGCACCATGGCGGCGACCATCGTCGTCTCGCCCGGGCAGAAAGCGCCGATCGGCGAGGTGGAGGTGCGCAATGCGGGCGGCGCGAAGCCCGGGGCTGGCCCCACTGTCGATCCGCGCGTCATCCGCTCGTTCATCTATCTGGAGCCTGGCGAGCCCTATTCGCCGAAGAAGCTGGCGGACACGCGCCGTTCGCTGACCCAGCTGCCCATTCTCGGCGGCGTGCGCGTCACCACGCCGGACCGGCTCGACGCTGAGGGGCGCATTCCGGTTTTTGTCGACGTGACGGAGCGTCTGCCGCGCGTCATTGGTTTTTCCGCCGGCTACTCCACGGTGGACGGCCCCAACCTGCGCGCCTATTGGGAGCATCGCAACCTGTTCGGCGGCGCCGAGCAGCTGCGGCTTGAAGGCAGCATCTTCGTTGCGCCGCGCAACGACGGCACCCGTCGCAAGGGCGTCGCGGACCTCAATGAAGGGGATTTCGGCGGCCGCTTCCGCGCCACCTTTATCAAGCCGGCGCTGGGCGGCACGCGCAACGACCTGATCGTTGAGGCCATGGCCGAGCGCGACCGCACCGGCGGCGACCGCTATGGCGGCTACACCGTGCGCGACGTGCAGGCGACGGCGTCGATCCGGCATCGCATCAGCGATGTGTTTTCCGTTCAGGGCGGCCTGAAGGTCGAGCGCGGCCAGACCAGCGACGTGCTGTCGTCGATCGACTACACCCTGGTCGGAACGCCGGTGTCGGTGACCTATGATTCCACCGACAATCCGCTGGACGCCACCCGGGGCTTCAAGGTGGTGGCCTCGGCGACGCCCTATCCGTCGTTCCTGGGGTCGACGGTGAATTTCACCGAAGGAAAGCTGACGGCGTCCACCTATTACGCGGTGGATGAGGACGCGCGCATCGTGCTGGCCGGGCGGGTGACGCTCGGCATGCTTGGGGGGCCAAGGCTCAGCGACATTCCGGCCAATCACCGCTTCTATGCCGGCGGCGCCGCGTCGGTGCGCGGCTACCGGCTGAATTCGCTGGGTCCCCAGGACGGCAGGTTCGGTTTCGTCGTCGGCGGGCGCAGCCTGCTGACCGTGAACCTTGAGGCGCGCATCAAGGTGACCGACACCATCGGCGTCGTGCCATTCTTCGACGCGGGCAACGCCTTCGAAAGCACCGTGCCGCACCTGAAGGACAAACTGTACAAATCGGCGGGCATTGGCTTGCGCTATTATACGCCCATCGGCCCGATCCGCGCTGATTTCGCCTTCCCGCTGGACCGGCGCAAGGGTGACAGGCCGGTCAGCATGTACATCAGCATAGGGCAGTCGTTCTGATGTTCCGGCTCTTCAAAAACCGGTCGCTCCGGCAAGCCCTTCTCCTGGCCCCGCTGGTGCTGCTGGCGCTGGGCGCGCTGGCGTGGGTGCTGGCGCCGGAGGATGTCCGCTCGGACGATTCCGAGCGCACCGTGCTGGGCGATCTGATCTCCCGGGTGCTGTCGACCGACAACGCCACCGTGTCGGTGGGGGCGGTGGACGGCGCGCTGTCGTCTGACGCGACGATCCGCAATGTGGTGATTTCCGACCGTGAGGGGCCGTGGCTGCGCCTGAACGAGGCGCGGCTGATCTGGCGGCGGCTGGCGCTGTTGTCGGGGCGGCTGGAGATCGACCGGCTGGAGATTGGCACGCTGGAGCTGATCCGCCGGCCGGTTCCGCCGGAGCGCGAGGTGACGCCGCCAAGCGACGAGCCGCTGCTGCCGCAACTGCCGGTGGAAGTGATTGTGCGGGCGTTCCAGCTCAAGGACCTGTCCCTGGGCGAGGCGTTTGCCGGCGTCGCGGCGCAGATCGGCGCCAATGGCGAGGCGCGGCTGGGGGATCCGGCCCAGGGCCTGAATTTCCGGCTGGACGCGAAACGTCTCGACGCGCCGGGGCAGTTCAATGTGCAGGTGGCGTTCACGCCGGCGGACAAGCACCTGAAGGTGCAGTTGCACGCCAACGAGCCGGCGGGCGGCCTGGCGGCGCGGCTGGCGTCCATTCCTGGCCTGCCGCCGATGAAACTGGACGTGGACGGCGCGGGACCGCTGGACGATTTCACCGCCAATCTGAACTTCGATGGCGGCCCGGACCTCTCCGCGCGCGGCGCAGCGAGGCTGACGCAGCAGGATCAGGCCCAGCAACAGGTTTCTGGCGGCGGTCGCGTGATGACGCTGGATATGGCCGCGCGCGTCTCCGGGGTGCTCCCTGCGCCGGTGGCGCCGGTATTCGCTGGCGACACCCGGCTTGGCGGCCGCATCTTCTTCAACAGCGACGGCGCTTTCTGGCTGGACGACGTGGCGGTGCAGGCCGAGGCGGCGCGCCTTGCCATCAGCGGCGGCATGACGTCCGGCAAGCAACTCGACGTCCGGGTCACGGCGGGGGCCGTGCCCAATGACGGCGGCGTGCTGCGCACGGGCAACGCCGAGATTGGCAAGCTGAATTTCGATGCGCGCATCACCGGCCAGCCGTCGATGCCGACGGTGAAGGCCAGCCTTGAACTGGCGAAGGCCAAATTGCCGACCGGCAGCATCGCCGCCGCCACGGCGACCCTGGACGCCGAGCCCACCGGCGTGATCGGTGAGCGCGGCACCCGCCTCAATGTGCGCGCCGACGCCGCGGCCACGGGCATCGCCCTCGCCGACAAGGGCCTCGACGCGGCGATTGGCGACAAGGTGAGCCTGACGTTGCGGGCGGCGGTCGGGCGTTACGGTACGGCCCATGTGGACGTCTTCAACCTGGCCACCGCCTCCGGCGCGGTCGATTTCAAGGGCGTCGCCGGCAACCGCCGGCTGGACGGCCTGCTGTCGGCGAAGCTGCCGGATTTGGCGCGTCTGCGTCTGCTCACCGGCATGCGGATCAGCGGCGCGCTTGATCTGTCGGCGAAGCTCACCGGCGAGCCGCGTTTCCGTCGTATCCGCGCCGAGCTGAATGGCGGCGCCCGCGATCTGGGCACGGGTATCGAGGCTGTTGATGGGCTGAGCGGCGGACGGCTGACGCTGACCGGGGCGGTGGAAATGGCGCCGCGCGGCGGCTTCGGCTTCGACAATCTGACCCTTGCGGGGGCGCACGCCACCCTGCGCGTCAATGGGCAGGCGCGGGAGGACCAGTCCGCCATCGAGGCGCTGGCGACGATCGCCGACCTGCGCTACGCCGACAGGCGCATGACCGGCAAGGGGGAGCTTCAGGCCAGCCTGACCGGGCCGCTGACCCGCCCCGACGCCACCGCAACGATGAGCATTCGCGACGGCTCCATGTTGGGCCGGCCGGCGCCGCTGCTGCAACTGGCGGTGAAGGCCACGGACCTCACCGGCAATCTGGTGGCCAAGGCCAGCCTCAGCGGCGAGCTTGATCGCAAGCCGGTGAAGGGCGTCGTCGAGGCGGCGCGGATCGCCGCTGGCGGATGGGACATCCGCGGGCTGGACTTCGCCATGGGCTCCGTCACCGCCCGGGGGGCGCTCGCCATCGACGCGGCCAATCTGGCGAAGGGACAACTCACGGTGCGGGCCGCCAGCCTGGATGATATTTCGGCCCTGGCCCTGCGCCAGCTCGCCGGGCAACTGAACGCCGATCTGACGCTTGAAAGCGTTGATGGCGGCCAGAATGTCGCCGTGCGGGCAGATGGCGCGCGCCTGCGCTTCGGCGAGATCAGGGCGGATCGCCTCAACGCCGACCTGCGGGCCAATGACGTGCTGCGCCGGCCTTCAGCGGATGGCTTCGTCAATATCGACAACGCGGTGGTTGGCGGCCAGCCGCTCTCCCGCGCCCGGCTGGAGGCGCGCGGCGCCGGCGTCGCCACCGACATCACGCTGGCGGCGGTGGCGGCCGGGTTCGATCTGGACGCGAAGGCGCGGCTGACGCCTGGGGACCAGACGCGCGTCGACGTCGCCAGCTTCACGGCGCGGCGCGGCTCCCACCGCATTGGCCTGGCCGGACCCGCAAGCCTGGTTGTTGTCGACGGCGGCGTCGATATCCGCCAGCTGGCGGTGGCGCTGGGCAGCGGGCGGCTAACCGCCCAGGGCAGGCTGGGCAGGACGCTGGACCTCAACGTTGGCGCCAAGGCCGTGCCCCTGTCCGTCGCCGACATTTTCGCGCCCGGCCTTGGCCTGACCGGCGTGCTGAACGGCGAGGCGACCGTGCGCGGCTCGTCGCTGGTCCCGTCAGGTCAATGGCGGCTCAATCTGAGTGGCGTCTCCGCCGCGGCCGTGCGCGCCGCCGGCCTGCCGCCGGCAACGGTCAACGCCAGCGGCGCGCTGGACGGCGCCGGGCGCACCTCGTTGAATGCAACGGTGACCGCCGGGCGGATCGCCGACCTGCGTATCTCCGGCAGCGCGCCGCTTGATCCTGGCGGGCGCCTCGACATTGGCGCCCGGGGTCGGATCGATCTGGGCGTGGCCAATGTCCAGCTTGCGCCGGCCGGCCGGCGGCTCACCGGCGCCGCCAACCTGGACGTGCGCGTGGGCGGCTCGGCGACGCACCCGCAGATCACCGGCGGCGGCGCGCTGTCTGGCGGGGCGTTCTCCGACGCCGTCACCGGCGTGCGCCTGACCAATATCAACGGCCAGATTATCGCGCGCGGCCAGGAGATTGTTGTGCAGCGCATCGCCGCCGCCACGCCCAACGGCGGCTCGCTCGCCATCACGGGCAATGTGCGCGTCGATCCGGCTGCCGGTTTTCCGGGTTCGTTCCGCATCACCGGCTCCAACGCCCTGCTGATGAATGACGGCATGGCGCGCGCGGCGGTTGACCTGAACCTCGCCGCGGCGGGGCCGCTGGCTTCCCGGCCGCGCGTCAGCGGAACCATCAGCGTCCGCTCGCTCAACATCAGCGTGCCCAACCAGTTGCCCGGCTCCCTGCGTCCGCTGGCTCATGTCCGGCAGATCGCGCCGACGCCACAGGCGAAGGCGCGCATGGCGCTGGAGCAGCGCGCCCGCGTCCAGGGCGCCCGCTCCACCCCGTTCGACGCCGTTCTCGATCTGCTCGTGACCTCACAGAATACGATCCAGGTCAGCGGGCGCGGCATCAACGCGGTGCTTGGCGGCCAGTTGCGCATCGCCGGAACCCTGTCGGCGCCGGCGCCAACGGGCGGCTTCACCATGCGCAGCGGCAGTTTCGATCTCGGCTCGCAGACGCTGGATTTCACGCGCGGCCAGGTCACCTTCAGCGGCACGCTCAGCCCGGAGCTGGATTTCATCGCCGAAACCATCGCCGGCGGCGTAACGGCGCGAATCCAGATCTCCGGCCCGGCCAGCGATCCGGCGTTTGACTTCAGCTCCAGCCCGGCCATGTCGCGGGAAGAGGTGATCTCGCGCATCCTGTTTGGCCAGTCGGCCGGCGAACTCTCCGGGCTTGAGGCGCTGCAACTGGCGCAGATCGCCGCCCAGTTCTCCGGCGACGGCGACAGCGCCTTTGACAGTCTGCGCCGCACGCTCGGCCTTGGCGGCTCCGACATGGACGGGGACAGCAACCAGGGTTTCCTGGCCAGGGTGAGCCGGGCGCTCGGCAAGCGCATCCGGTTCAGCGTCAAGCCCGGCACCTCGCCGGAAACCACAGGCCTTGGCGTCAATGTCAACGTCACGCGCCATATCCGGGTGCAGGGCCTGGTGGGGGCCACCGGCAACACCTCGGTGAATATCGGCGCCGAATGGGAGTACTGATCGCAGGGATAGCCAGGCTTCAGGATGCGACCCGGAGGCGGTGGGCTTCCCGGGCGCCAGCCGCTTCCCGACGGGGGGCGGCCGTCCAGGGCGCCTATCCGTTTATTTTTCGTTCAGAAAACGCTGGCTGCCGGCAATAGCTGTTGCTGCTCCGTCGCCGCGCGACTATTGTCCCCAGGTTTTCACGTTTTGGTGAGATCGCTGATTTGTCCGCCGCGGGATCGCGGGACGCTCCTGCTGGGGATGGGCGCGTCGGGAGGCGCTGGCGACGTTGCCGCCAGCGGCCCGGCTGTCCTTCCACCGTCCGGGGTCTCTCGCGCTCAGGCGGCTGGGAGCATGGCGCGATGTTGGGGGGCGGCGGATGAAGCGTTGGGCCATCTTCTGTGCGGTGGCGGGCATGACGGCCTCGGCTGCTTCGGTGGCGTCGGCGCAGTCGCTTCCCGCATACCAGGCGAATGCGGCCTGGGCGTTTCCGGGCGCGACCAACCGGTACAATGATCCGCTTGGCGCGCCGCGCAATGTCTGTTTCAGCGCCGCCGCCCTGCACCGCTGGTGCCGCGTGTTCGTCACCGCTTCCGGCGGGCCGTGCGTTTGCGGGGCCGGGGCGGGCGGGGCCGGGGTTTTCGCCGGCACGCTGATCACCGACGCGCAGCTCTATGAGCTGATCGGCGAGGACGTGAAGCAGGCCGAGGTGGGCGCCAACGGGCGCCGGCTGGCCAATTCCCGGAATTACAACGGCTTCTGACGGCGCTTCATGGATGTTGGCGGCGGCCATGGCTGGCGCGCGTGGCAGGTCCATATGCGCGCGGGAAACGCTGGGCCGTTCGCGGCGCGCCCCCATGTGCGTGGCCGGATATGCCGGCCATGACAGGTGATCGCGGTGGCCATGGCGCGAGCGCATCAGGCGACGCCGGGCAGACGCCCCTGAACGTCCACCCGCTCCCGTTCCCAACCTCAACGCAGGAGGGTCATGCTGGTCAGGAAACGGCCTGGGGGGCCTGCTCTGGCGTTGCCGGGAAGGTTGGCAACGCCGTGTGAATGACGCCGTAGACCTTGGATTTCTCGCCGCGGGTCACCGCGCCGGCGAGGGCGTCGAGACAACGTTCCAGCTCATTGATGTCGGGGAAGCTCGGGTCGGCGGCGATGATGCCGGGCAGGTTGACGTCGCGGGTGGCCTCGCCGTCGTCGAGCACGATCTCCTCCAGCCGCTCGCCCGGGCGCATGCCGCTGAACACGATGTCGATGTCGACGTTGGGCCGCAGGCCAGCCATCTCGATCATGCGCGTGGCCAGATCGAGGATCTTCACCGGCCGGCCCATGTTGAGCACATAGATCGAGGTGCCCTTGTCCGGATCGTCGATGGCGTGGAACGACGCCACCACCACCAGATCGCAGGCCTCCGGTATGGTCATGAAGAAGCGCACCATGTCCGGGTGGGTGACGGTGACCGGGCCGCCCTTGTCGATCTGCTCGCGGAACTTCGGCACCACCGAACCGTTCGAGCCCAGCACATTGCCGAAGCGCACCACGACGAGGCGCGTGAGGCGCGGCGTCTCCGCATCGCCCGCCGCGCCGTTGCGCGCCGCCAGCTCGGCGTCCTTGGCCTGCACGTACATTTCCGCCAGACGCTTGGTGGCGCCGAGGATCGACACAGGCTTCACCGCCTTGTCGGTGGAAATCATCACAAAGGCTTCGGCGCCGCAGGCAATGGCGGCGTCGGCGGCGTTCATGGCGCCGAAAACGTTGGTGCGCACGCCCTCGCTCCAGTCCTTCTCCAGGTAATGGACGTGCTTGAGCGCGGCGGCGTGATAGACGATCTGCGGCCGGTAATCGCCGAGAATGGCAAACAGGCGGTCGCGATCGCGCACGTCGCAGATGCGGCCGACCGGATTGCAGCCGGGGACCCGGCCCAGGTCCTCGAGGATGGCGTGCAGCGCCGGCTCCGAGTTTTCCAGGATCAGGATATCCGTGGCGCCAAAACGGGCGAGGCGCCGGGCCAGTTCGCCGCCGATGGAGCCGCCGCCGCCGGTGATGGCGATGCGCCGGTGCGCCGCCAGCGAGGTGATGGTGGCCTCATCGATGCTGATCGCCGGGCGCAGCAGCAGGTCTTCCATGGAGATTGGCGCCAGCCGGGCCGAAACGTTCTGCGCGCCTTCATCCAGCCCCTGGGTGCGCAGCACTTCCACGCCAAAGCGGCGGGCGGTGGTGAGAATGGTCCCGGGGTTGACCTCGTCGGCGAGGGCCGAGGGGGCCATGACGACGATGGCCGGGGCCTGGTCGCGGGCGGCCAGGCCCTGCATGACGCTGGCCAGGTCGTTGAAACCGCCGAGCACCCGGATGTCGCGGATCGACTGGCCGGCGTCCGCGCCGTGGCGGCTGAGGGCGCCGACCGGGCGCAGCCGTGACAGGGCGCCCTGCTCGATGCCGCGCAGGATCGCTTCGATCTCGATGCCGGTACCCAGAATCAGGGCGGCGTCGCGCTTGCTGGCCGGGGAGGCGGAGGTGAGCTGTCGCTGCTTCAGGGCGCGGTAGGCGACGCGCGGCGCCGCCAGCAGCAGCATTTCCAGCAGGCAGAACAGCAGGATCCAGGCGCGGCCGAGATAATTGCGGCCCAGCAGGTCCGGGTGCGAAATCACCGTGTCGAAGGCCAGCAGCAGCAGCGACAGGATCAGCGAGGCCTTGGCGATCTTCAGGATGTCGGGCAGCGACGTGAAGCGCCACTTCGACTGGGGCAGGCGCACGATCAGGAACACGATCGCCGCCAGCGGCAGCACGCCGGCCAGAATCAGCGGCAGATCATGCAAATAGACGCCAAGACGCTGGTCCTGAAACCGCAGAAAGAAGGCGAGCGCCGTTGCGCCAGCGGTGACGACGAGATCCGCCGTCAGGTTCAGCAGGATGGTCCTGATCGCGCGTCGCGACGCCATGGTGCTCCCCGGATGCGCCGACGAACGGCGAAACTGTGCTGTACGACATAGAACATGATGCGCGCGCACGAAACCGGCGAAGGGGCCCGGCGCACGTCAAATCATGCCACGGCCGTGGAGAGAGACGGATTTCACGGCCATACCAGGGCGGCCGGGCCGGGTTGGCTGGCCGCCATGGCTCACAGGCCGCGCCAGCGGCGAAACCAGTCCACGAAACGGGCGACGCCCGTTTCCAGCGGCGTCGCCGGCACATAGCCGATCGCCGCCTGCAAGGCGTCGGTGTCGGCCCAGGTGGCGGGCACATCGCCTGGCTGCATCGGCTCCAGCACGATCCGGGCCTTGCGGCCCAGCCCCTCTTCCAGCAGCGCGATCAGGCGCGGCACCGGCGTCGGGCTGTTGGCGCCAATATTGTAGACGCGCCAGGGGGCGGAGGAGGTTCCCGGCGTGGGCGCCGCGCCGCTCCACTGCGGATCGGGCCGGGCGGGGCGGTCGAGCAGGCGCGCGACGCCCTCGACGATGTCGTCGACGTAGGTGAAGTCGCGGCTGAGATCGCCATTGTTGAACAGGCGCAGCGGCTGGCCGGCGGCGATGGCTTCGGCGAACAGCCAGGTCGCCATGTCGGGGCGCCCCCACGGCCCATAAACGGTAAAAAACCGCAGCCCGGTGGTCGGCAGCCCGAACAGGTGGCTGTAGGCGTGGGCGGAAAGCTCGTTGGCCTTCTTGGTGGCCGCGTACAGGCTGAGCGGATGATCGACGTTCTGGTCGACGGAGAAGGGCATCGTCCGGTTGGCGCCGTAAACCGAGCTGGACGAGGCGTAAACCAGATGGCGCGCCTCGTGGCGGCGGCAGCATTCCAGCAGGTTCTGGAAGCCCACGAGGTTAGACCTTGTGTAAGCGTCGGGATTCACCAGCGAGTACCGCACGCCGGGTTGCGCCGCCAGATTGACGACAATCGCCGGCTTTTCCGCGCGAAACACGTCGGCGAGGGCCGCCGCGTCGGCGATGTCGGTCTGGCTGAAGCTGAAACGGGGTGATGGGGGCAGTTCCGCCAGCCGGGCCCGCTTCAGCGCCGGGTCATAATAGTCATTGAGCGTATCCAGCCCGACGACCCGCCGACCTTCCGCCAGCAGGCGCCGGCACAGGTGAAAGCCGATAAAGCCGGCGGCTCCGGTGACCAGAACCGTTTCCTGGCTGTCCATGTTCCAGCGCTCCATTGCGGATGCGCGCGCCCCATCCCGCGCGCGCTGTTGTGATGCCATCGCCGGCGCGGGTTGGCCAGCCCCTGGCGTCGCCAGGGCGCCGCGCGGGCAGGTGGTGGCCGCCCGCCGGCCGGTTGACGCCAGCGTGACCCCCGGCGACATTCAACCGGCGGTTTCGGCGTATGGACGTCCAGGCCCGGCCTGACCAACAGGCGATGCGCGAAACCATCGCCGGTCAGTCAGGTTTCCGGCGTCCGGCTTTTCAGGGCGCCAATGCGCCGGCGCCCGCGTGTCTGGCGGCGCGCAAGCGATGCGGGGAATCGCGAATCTGGCTTTCTCCACGGAAATCCAGCGTCATGAGTATCCAGCGTCATGGGGCGACTCGCCGGCCTGCGCTGCGGGCCGGCTGCGGCGAGGGATGGTTACGGAGGCCATGTTGTCAAAATCTGCGGGAAACCTTTTGAGCCGTCGTGACCTGTCCCTGGGGGCGCTGGCCGCCGCCGGGGTGGCGCTGTGGGCAGGAACGGCGTCGGCCGCCCCGCTCACCCTGCGCGGCGAGGTGGTTTATCGCGAGCGCATGGCGTTGCCGCGCGGCGTCCGCGTCGAGGTGCAACTGGTCGACGTCTCGCTGGCCGATGCGCCGGCGCGCGTGCTGGCCACGGCCCAGGTCGGCAAGTTCACCGGCAGCCCGATACCCTTCACCCTGCGCGTCGACAGCCGCAAGTTGCGGCGCGGGCGGCGTTACGCCCTGCAGGCGCGCATCAGCGACAATCGCGGCAAGCTGATGTTCATCAACGATACGGCGCACGCCTGGAAGCCTGGCGACGCCGGGCCTTTCACCATCCAGGTCGTGCGCGCCGGAGGGACGGGCAAGTCCGGGACAGGCAAGCCGCGCGCGCCGGCGGAGCCCTGGGGTCGTTGGGTGGCGGAGGATATTCTTGGCGGCGGCGTGGCGGAGCGCGTGCAATCCGTGCTGGACATCAGGCCGGACGGGCGCGTTTCCGGGCATGGGGGCTGCAACGGCATGAGCGGCGCGGTGCGGGTGAAAGGCAAACGCATCGTGTTCAGCCGCATGGCGTCGACCATGATGGCCTGTCCGCCGCCACAGATGAACCAGGAGCGCCGTTTCCATGAGGCGCTCGGCCTGGTCCGCGGTTTCCGCGTTGAGGACGAGCCCAGAAAACTGCTCCTGCTCGACGGCTCCAACCGCGTGGTGATGCGGCTGGCGGCGGGCTGAGCCCCATGCGCGATGCGCCGGACGCCGCCGCGGTCCGCGCGTCGGGCGACCTGGCGGGAGGGCGGGGGGCGCCCCTGACGCCAGGCGTGTTCTCAGACGACCACGACGCCGCAGTGCTTGGCCTTGTGCTCGGGTTCGATGTGGATGGTGATCTGCGCTCCGGGCACTTCGTCTTTCAGGACGGCTTCGATCCGGTCGCAGATGTTGTGGGCGGCTTCCACGGTCGAGTCGCCCGGCACCACCAGGTGAAAGTCGATGAAGGTGACGCGCCCGGCGACGCGGGTGCGCACGTCGTGGGCTTCCAGCGCGCCAACCGCCTCGCGGGAGATCACGCCGCGGATGGCGGCCAGCATGTCGTCGGGCGCGGCTTCATCCATGAGGCCGCTCATGGATTCCTTCGTCACCTTCCAGCCCGACCACAAGATATTGAGCGCCACGAGGGCGGCCAGCAGCGGGTCGAGCACCAGCCAGCCGGTGGCCACCGCCAACGCCACGCCAACGATCACGCCGATGGACGACACCACGTCGGTGAACAGGTGGCGGCCATCGGCCTCCAGCGCCGGGGAGCGCAGCTTGCGGCCCTGGCGGATCAACACCCAGCACCACAGGCCGTTGAGCACGCTGGCGGCGGCGTTGATCGCCAGGCCTTCCACGGGCGCGTCGAGCGGCTGCGGCGCGAGGACCCCCTGCCAGGCCTTGTGCAGGATGAGCAGGGCGGCGACGACGATCATCACCCCCTCCATCACAGCGGCGAAATATTCCGCCTTGTGGTGCCCGTAAGGGTGATTGGCGTCGGCTGGCCGCAAGGCGATGCGCACGGCGACGAGGGCCGCCAGCGCCGTCGCCACGTTGACGATGCTTTCCATCGCGTCCGAATACAGCGCCACGGAGCCCGTCATGCGCCAGGCGATCAGCTTCAGCGCCAGAACCACCAGCCCGACCATCAGGCTGCCGATCGCGATCTGCAGGGTTCTGTTCATGTCCATCCTGAGGATTGCTGGAGCTCCGGGGTTTAGGCGATCGGCTGGCTGGCGGCAACTCTCTGGTATTTAAATGCAAATTGCTTGCAGTTGCGGTATGTGGACAGGGGCGCTGGAAAGCGCCGGAAGCCGGGGTATGCTGATGTTTCCCAGATCGCGCGGCTGTTGAGGGAGATAGTCATGACGCCGGACATTCGGGTCAAACGCATCTATGAGCCCGCCGATAACGCGGACGGCGCCCGCATTCTGATCGACCGTTTGTGGCCGCGCGGGGTGCGCAAGGATGATGCGCATCTCACCGTGTGGATGAAGGACATCGCCCCCAGCCCGGAACTGCGCAAGTGGTTCGACCACGATCCGGCGCGGTTCGAAGAATTCACCTTCCGCTACCAGGCAGAACTCGACGCCAACCATGCGGCCGTCGGCCAGATCAACGCCTATGTGAAGCAAGGGCCGGTGACGTTGCTTTATGCGGCTCATGATCCGGTTCATAATCACGCGGTTGTGTTGGCGGATTACCTGAAAGCTACGGGCGCGGCAGGGCGAAAAGCACATTAAAGCGCCGCTCCATACGACCACATCACGCCAACGGCTTTGCCGTGGACGCGGCGGAACGGCGTGTGGGTTTGGCAGCCGGGCGTTCTGGCCGTTCACTGCGTGCGTTTCACAACCATGTGACGGGCCGGCGCCGGCGCGCGCGAAATGTCCAGCTGATGCTAGGCTGCTGGCGTTTTCTTAGGGGCTGGCGGCTGCGTGCGCGGTGATGTGAGCGGAAGCTTTCGGCTGCGCGGCCTTCCCCGGCTGACGTTCAGATGAGGCTTTCGTGACATTTCAGGATGTTGGTCTGCGCCCGTTGGCGGCCGTGGGTGAGGCTGCGGAACGCAGGGGCTGGAGCGCCGCTGAACTGGCGGCGGGGATGGGCGGCCAGTGGGCGGGTGACGCTCCTGGGCCTGGCTGGAGAGCCATGGGCGTCTGCATCTATCCGCCGGAAATGCAGCCGGGCGATGTCGTCGTCGTGCGGGGTATGGGCGCTACGGGCGTTGCTCTGCCGTCCGTGCCGCGTCTGCCCTTTATTCCACAGGCCGTGGTCCTTGAACGGGATGCGCCTTCCGCACCAGGCGTGAAGTATGAATTGCGGGTAGATGATCTGCGGACGGCCGTGCTCGCCATGGGGCGGTATGCACGGCAGGCGTCGTCTGCGCGGGTCATTGGCGTCACGGGCAGCGCCGGCAAGACGACGATGGTCGCCATGCTCTCCCACATCCTCGGTTTATGGGGTGTGACCGGCAGCTCACGCGCCAGCGCAAATTTGCAGATTGGCATCGCATGGAACCTTGCGTCGATGCCGCGCGACGCGGCCTTTCTCGTGGTGGAGATGGCCATTGGCGGCATGGCGCGCAATACGGCGCTGGTCAGGCCAGACGTGGCGATCATCACCAATATCGCGCCGGCGCATCTGGAATATCACGACAATGTCGATGAGATCGCCCGGCGCAAGGCGCGGATTTTTGACGGCATGAGTCACGGCGGCGTTGCCGTGATTTTCGCCGACATGCCGCAGTATGACATTTTCGCCAACGCCGCCCGGTCGGCGGGCCTGCGTATTGTCAGCTATGGCCGTCACCCCGGCGCCGACATCCGCCTGGTCAACTATGTCGCGACGGACAGGCTCGTTGAGCTGTCGGTGCGGGGGGGCGCGCTGCTGTTCAGAAATGGCGCGCCAGGCGAGCACATGGCGCTCAACGCCGCGGGATGCGTCGCGGTGCTGGACGCGCTTGGCGCGTCCGCCGAAGCAGCCGGGCCGTTCTTCTCCTTATTCAGGCCCGTGCGTGGACGCGGCGAGGTTATCGACGCGCCGGCAGGCGATGGCTGCGTCCGCGTGGTCGATGAATCTTACAACGCCAACCCCGCCTCCATGGCCGCCGCCCTGCAACTGCTGCAGGAAATCAGCCCGCCGGTCGCCGGCGGCCGGCGCGTGCTCGCCCTTGGCGACATGCTGGAGCTTGGGCCGGACAGCGCCGCCCTGCACGCGGGCCTGAAGCCGCACGTGGAGGCGTGCTCCGCCGATCTGATCCTGTTGTGCGGCGAGCAGATGGCCGCCCTGCGCGATGTGCTGGAAAGCCGGGCGGAGATTGTCTGGACGCCGACCGCGGCCGAACTGCTCCCAAGGGCCGGGGCGTTGCTCCGCAGCGGCGATCTGCTGCTGGTGAAAGGCTCGGCTGGCGTCAGGATCAGTGAACTGGTGCGGGCGCTCAGGGAGCGCCAGATCGTCATTGGCGCGTGAGGGCGTCCGGGCGCCATTGCGGGTGGCGACCATCAGGGAAAGGGGGCTGGAATGATGTGGCGCCGGGATGTTGGGCGCTGGCTGCTGGCGCTCCTGGCGGCGGCCGGCGTCGCGCCAGGCTTCACGGCCTGGGGCGGCGAAACGGCGCCGGAGCGTCCATCAAGTCCGAAAGCGGGATGCAGGGAATTGCTTCCTGCGCGCTACGCCGGGCTGGATCGGGAGCTGGTTCGCGGAGACTTGCGCGTACGCTGGGCCTCGGGCGGCCCCCACGCGCCTGCGCAACAGCGCGATAGGCGGGGAAATGGCGTTCCCGATGTAATCGACGATCTGATGACGCAGCTTGTCGCGGCGCGCGATATCTATCGCCATGGGCTGGGGCTGGCCGATCCCCTGGGGCAGGCGCGCTATCAGGCGGCGCAGGCGATAACATTCTTTGTGATGGACCTTCCGCGCGGCAACGGTCTGGCGTTCGACGAGGTGACGCGGCTGCCCGGCGCACAAGGGGCCGGCGCGCCATGCTCGCTGGCGGCGGTTGTCAGTAACCGCCTCGATTTTTCCCGCAACGTCACGGGCGCCCACGAACTGTTTCACCTGTTCCAGTACGGCTACGCCATGTTCAAGGCCCCCTGGCTGCTGGAGGGGATGGCGCGGTGGAGCGAGGGCCTGTTTGCGGGAGCGGCGCCGCCCAGGCAGACCGGAGACGCGCCGGCGGGCTGCCAGGACGCGACGCGGCTGCGCTACGGCGCCAGCGCGTTCTGGACGGCGCGTTGGGGCGCCGCGGGGGCAGGGGCCCCCGTGCCCGGGGCGGCGCGCGAAGCCAGATACCGGAACGGCTCCAGGGTCGTGGCCGCCAGCGCTCTTCCTGCCAACGTTCCTGCCGCCAACGGCGTCCGGGACAGAGACATGGCGCGCGCCGATCTTGAAACGCTGGCGCGCCTCAGTCGCCGGGCCGCGACGGACATGGGGCTCCCGGCGTATGAGTGGCCCGAAGCTGTGCAAAAATCCGCCAGGTTCAACGGGGCGATTTGCGAGGCGTTGCGTTAGGCGGCGCGTCGGGGGCCAGCGAAATTGGCGCCGCTGCTGGCGGCGCGGGTTCGCACGCGTCAGGCAAAGCAATGGCGATCACCGTTCCCGCAGCGCCTCACGCGCCCGGTTGAGCGGGCGCAGCAGATACTGGAGCACGGTTTTTTCGCCGGTGTGAATGTCGGCGGTGGCGATCATGCCGGGGAAGATGGGGAAGCGTTTGCCGGCGCTGTTGGTCAGGGCGTCGGTCCTGGTCTTGATGAAGACGCGGTAATAATACTGGTCCGCCCGCACCTCGTCGCGGATGGTGTCCGGCGAGATGCTCGACACCGCGCCCTCCAGGCCGCCATAAATCGCATAATCATAGGCGGTGATCTTCACCACGGCGCGCTGTCCTTCGTGAATGAAGGCGATGTCGCGCGGCGCGATGCGCGCCTCGATCAGCAACTGGTCGTCCAGCGGCACGATCTCCATCAGCTTGCCGTTGGGCGGAATGACGCCGCCGAGCGTCGTGACCTCGATATTCTTGACCACGCCCCGCACCGGCGAGCGGAACACCAGCCTGGAAAGACTGTCTGTCCGGCCGCGGATCTGCGATTGCAGCGCCTCCACGTCGGCGTTGGCCTTGGCCAGCTCCTCGCGCGCGCGGACAATATATTGCGACTGCAGGTCGGCGAGCTTCAGCTCCATGTCCACCATCTGGCGGTTGAGCCGGATGACGTCGATATGGCTGGCGGCGCCGGCCTTTTGCAGGTTCTCGCTGATCGCCAGCTCCTTGCGCACCAGGTCCATGGCCTGGCGGATCCAGCGCGAGGATTCGTCCAGCGCCTGGCGCCGGGCGTTGTAAAGCCGGGTTTCGGACTGGACCAGCTCCGGCCAGGCGTTCAGTTCCGCCGGGAAGTTCAGGTCTGTCATGTTGACTTCGGCGGTGAGCCGGGCGGCGCTGGCCTGCGCCGCGCGCAGGCGCGCCGCCGCTTCGCCCACATTGGCCTCGGTGCGCGTGGGGTCGAGCTGGGCAAGGATTTGCCCGGGCTTGACGACGTCGTCCTGCCGTACGTTCAGCGCGGCGAGGATGCCGCCTTCCAGCGACTGGATCACCTGTTCGCGCGACGACGGCGCCACCTTGCCCTGGCCGGACGCCACCTCATCCAGAACCGCGACGGAGGCCCAGACGAGAAACGCCGCCAGCAGGGCCACAACCACCCAGATCACCCGGGTAGCGCGCGACAGGCGGAGGTCGGTTGCGTCGTGATCAAGGTCGAGGCCGCCTGACGCCGGCGCGGCGCTGCTGCTGAGCCCGAGGGCGCGGGTAATCATGCCTCTGCTCCCGCTTCCGCGATCGGCGGCTGGCGGGCCGCGGCCGGAGATTTCGGCGTCACGGGTTTCACGCCGGTGAGACGCCGCAGCGCCGCGTCCTTGCCGTCGTCGAGGACGACGCGGCCGTTGTCGATGACGATGATCCGGTTGACGAGATCGAGCGCGCGCATGCGGTGGGTCGCAACAACGACGGTGCGCCCCTCCGACCACGCCCCGAACCGGGCGATGAAGGCCCGCTCGGTGGTTTCGTCCAGGCTGGCGGTGGGCTCGTCCAGAATGACGACCTGCGGGTTGCGCAGCAGGTTGCGGCTGAGCAGCAGCAACTGGCGCTGCCCCTGGGAAAAGCCGGCGCCGCCCTCGCCAACCGGGTGGTCGAGACCCTTTGGCAGACGGCGCACGAACTCCAGGGCGCCAGTCAGCTCCAGCACGCGCACCAGATCGGCGTCGCTGGCGTCCGGCGCGCCCATCATCAGGTTTTCCCGCAGGGAGCCATGGAACAGGCGCGCGTCCTGCCCGACGTAAGTGACGTCGCGCCTGACGTCGGCGGGATCAATGTGCGCCAGGGCGACGCCGTCGAGGGTGACTTCGCCGGCGGAGGCGTCGAGCTGGCCAGCGAGCGCCTTGAGCAGGGTCGACTTGCCGGCGCCATTCCTGCCGAGCACGGCGATGCGGTCGCCGGCGGCTATGGACAATTTGCTGACGGCGAGGGCAATGGGCGTCGTCCCGTCGCCATGGCGGAACGCCGCCTCGCGCATTTCGTATGCGCCGGCGATGGCCGGCAGATGCACGCGCGCTTCCTCCGGGGCGTGGTCCACGGGCAGGCGCATGATCGATTCAAGGCTGCCGGCCGCGACGCGCGCCTGTTGCAGGCGCGCCAGCACCTGACTGAGATGCGCCATGGGCGAGATCATGCGCGAACCGAGCAGGGAAGCGGCGACCAGGCCGCCGGTGGTGATGTCGCCGGCGATCACCATGGGCGCGCCCACCACCACCACGCCGGCGTAAACCAGCATCTGCACGGTGTGCACCCATGACGACATGCCATTGGTGAGAGCGCGCAGCTTCAGCTGCGCCTCGGCGGTGACGGCGTTGTAGTGGTTCCACAGCCGCGAAAAACGGGCTTCCGCCTGCAACGACTTGATGTCTTCGATGCCCTGCACCGCCTCCACCAGCATGGCGTTGCGTAAGGAGGCCTCGCGCATGGAGGTTTGCGCCAGCTTGCGCAGCCGCCCCTGCAACAGCAGCCCCGGCGTCAGCATCAGCACAAGCCCGATCAGGGGCACGAGCGCCAGCTTGCCGCCGATGAAGCACATGACGCCCAGGAACATGAAGAAGAATGGCAGGTCGGCGATGGCCGAGACGGTGGTGGACGTCATCAGTTCGCGGACGTGCTCCAGATCGCGCAACTGGGCGATGAAGCTGCCGGTGGAGCGCGGCCGGGCCTGGTTGCGCACGTGCAGGGCGTGGCCGAACACCACGTCCGACAGGCGCCGGTCGGCGTCCTTGCCGAGCAGGTCGAGGATTTCATGGCGGACGCGCCGCATGATGAAATCGAACAGCAGCGCCAGCACCACGCCCGAAAACAGCACGAACAGCGTGGACATCGACTCCGCCGGGATCACCCGATCGTAGACCTGACCGGAGAAGACGATGCCGGTCAGCCCCAGGGTGTTGGCGACGAGCGAGGCAATGAGCACATAGCCGTATGGCCGCCAGTCGCGGATCACCAGGCGACGCAGCCAGTGCGCCTCATAGGGGCGAATGTAGTCGTCAACCCGGGCGTCGCGCACGCGGCGGGCCGGCCGCGCCACCACGGCCCGACCGATCAGCGGCGTCAGGTCGGCGACGGGGGCGAGCACCGGCAACGTGTCCTCCCCGGCGAAGGTCACCTCGGCGACGCCGTCGGCGCCGAGGCTGCCGACCACGCCGACGCGGCCGTCGACCAGTTCGATGATCAGGGGAAGCCGGTGGCTGTCGATGGCCCGGGCGTGATCCGGCAGAACCTTCAGGCGCAGGCCCATGCCGCGCGCCAGGCCAGCGATGGCCTCGTCCTCGCCGGCGGCGCCATGCCAGCGCGCCTCCAGCCGCGCCCGTTGCAGGGATGGCTCAAGGCCATAGTCGCGGCAGACGCGGGCGAGGGCGCCGATCCAGGCGTCGAGCAGGGCCGTGGACAGGGGCGGCGCGGTTTCCGCGCCAGGCTGGATGGCGGTGGTCATGGATCTGCCTGTGGACCGAGGGCGAAGGCGGCGCGGGTCATGCCGGTGTTGTAGAGGCACTCGAGCTGCAGCCGGCGCAGATCGTGGGTGATGTTCACCGCCTGGAAGCGGGCCGTGTACAGTTCCTGCTCGGCGTTGAGCAGATCGAGCAGGGTCCGGGTGCCGAGGTCCACATATTGCTGCCGGTACAGATCCCGGGTCTTGACCATGGCGAGGTCGCGCAGTTGCGCGGCCTTGTACTGGGCGCCGAGGGCGCCGATGCGGCTGCGGGCCTGCGCCAGCCCCTGCTGCACCTGCAGGCGCACCGCAGCGCCGGCCGCCATTGCCGCTGTCAGCGCATGGTCGGCGGCCCGGCGCCGGGCCATGTTGGCGCCGCCTTCATAGAGATTGCCGGAAAGGCGGACGCCGGCCGTGTAATTGAAGCGGCGGGTGTTGGCGTTGTTATTGTAGGACCAGGCCGGCTCCCGCTCGTAAAACGGATCGTAATCGGCGCTGCCGGACAGGGCGATGGTTGGAAACAGCTGGGCCTTGCTGTTGTCGAGCTGGGCGATGGCCTGGCGTCGCTTCTCTTCGGCCTGGACGGCGGCGGGAATCCGGCTCCAGTCCAGTTCGCCGCTGGCGCACGCCTTGCCGAGCCAGGCGGGCGCGGCGGCGGAGACCGAACTGACCGGCAGGCTGGCGAGGAAGGAGACATTGCTCAGCCAGCGGCTGCGTTCGCCCTCGATCTCGTAGCGGGTCGCTTCCGTCGCCAGAATGCGCGCCTCCGCCTGCTCCTTGTCCGACAGGGAGCTGGCGCCCTGCTGGCTGCGCTGGCTGACCAGATCGCCAATGGCGCGCACGCCGGCGACCTGATCGACGGCCACCGTGAGCAGGGCCTGGTATCGCTGCGCCTCCACGAAGGCGAGAGCGGTGTCGCGGGCGATGTTGTCGGTGGTCAGCGCGACCTGGGCGACGCTGGCGCGGGCGCCGGCCGACGCGGCGTCCACCTCGGACGACACCTTGCCGAAATCATAGAGCATCTGCGAGGCGGACAGGTTCAGCGCCGGGCGCCAGTTCTGGTTTCCGGTCGCACTGGCGCCGCTGCCAACGCCGGCGGAAATTTTGGGAAAATACCCGGATCGCGCCACCGCGATCTGCTCCTGCTGCTGGCGCATCATGCCGGTGGCTTCGGCGATGGACGGGTGATGGCTCGCCGCGCTGCGAACGACGGTTTCCATGTCCATGGCGCCGGCCGGCCGGGCGCGCGGTTTTCTTGTCGCCGCCTCTGCGGGCATGTGAAAACCCAACGTCAGGCAGGCCGCCGCGCCCAGAAGAGCCGGAATTGCGGGAACGCCGCGCCTTCCTGGGCGTCGCCGGGGCAAACGGAGCGTCGGATCGCTGACCCGTCCAGCCAACGTCATTCAGTACTCCACGCGGTCGACAGACCATCGCGGCCAGCAGTGCGCGGCCGCGAGGCTGCTCCATCAAACGATGAACGCCGGGACGCCGCCGCCCGAAAGGACAGCGGCGCCCCGGTTGCTGGGGCCGGCTGGATAACGCGGCCGGGAGGTCAGGCGGCGCGGGCCGCCCGGCCTGGCGAAAAAGGTCCCGGGAGCGCCGCGCCCCCGGGCCACTGCGTCAGACGACCGGGTGGTGGATCTGGTCGTCGTCCGGCGTTTCGGCGAGGTAGGACGTCGGATCCTCGACATCCACGCCGCCTTCGACGTCGGCCGCGCTGCTGGCTGACGGCGCCCCCTCCGCCGGTTCGCCGGCTGGCGCGTCGGCCGTATCGGCCAGCCCGGCAAGCGGGATATCGCCATCGGCTTCCGCCAGCGTCAGTTCCGGCAGGCTGTCCTGGGCGGACGCCTGTTCCCCGGCGCCATCGGCCGCCTGACCATCGCCAGTCAGCTCAACCGGAACCGTGTCAGGCTCCGCCGCCGTCTGGACGATGGAGGCGTCAGTCGCCTGGCCGTCGTCATGGGCGGCGGCTTCCGCCGGAGCGGCGGTGGCTTCGGCGCCGTCAAGCGGAGCCGCCTCGTGGGCAGCGTCAGCCTGCTGGTCGGAACCCGCATCGTGATGCGCGTCCGTCGCGTCCTCCATCAACGTTTCCGTCGTCGCATGCGCCGCCATGAGCGGGGCAGGTCCAACATCCTGAACCGACACGTCGATGTTCAGATTGGCGCTGTGTTCAACGCCATGCGCGGCGTCGCTGACGGTAATGGAGAAGCTGTCCACCCCGCCTGTCGGGTTGCCGGTGTCTGGCGTGTAGGCGTAGCTGCCGTCGGCATGGATCACGAGCGAGCCATGGTCGCCAACAACTGTCGCCTCGCCATCCGTCAGGACGTACTGGGTTCCGTTGAAGGTGACGGACGTGACTGCGAGGTCCGCCTGATGTCCGCCAGTCGCCGCGTCGGTGATGAAGTTGCCAGTCGGCGCTTCACCCACCGTGATCTGCTGGTTCTCAATCAGATCCGTCGCGGTGACCGAGATATCGCGGGTGATGGCGACGCCAACGCTGATAAGCGCAGGATTCGGCACCAGCGTGGCGCGATACTCGCCTGTCGGGAGGTCGGTCAGGGTGACCGTTCCAGAAGTTCCGCCAAGACCGAGAAGGTCGAGGGTGAGAACGCCGCCGGCTATATTTTGGGAGCTGTTCTCAAGCCGGCTCCAGTTTCCTGACTCATCCTGAACTTCAATGATGAGGGCGTACTGGCTTAGCACGCCGATACTCAGCACCCCCGAAATGCCCAGATCCAGCTCAACGGAGTTGGTGCTTTCATCCAGCCCGAAGTGAACCAGCGGTTGGCCTGAGCCGATGTCCACGCCAAGCAGACCGCCAATCAGGTTGATGCCCAGCAGGTCAAACTTGCTGGCGGTATCCGTGTCCGGCGTAGCTTCGGGGTCGTAGCTGACTGTCCGGTTCAACCCGGCCGTATCGTTGAGATCGGTCAGCTCGAAGTCAGCGTCGGCATCCGCATCCGCATCGGCGTCAGCATCCGCATCCGCGTCTGCGTCTGCGTCAGCGTCGGCATCAGCATCCGCGTCTGCATCGGCATCCGCATCCGCATCAGCGTCTGCGTCAGCATCGGCGTCCGCGTCGGCATCCGCGTCTGCGTCAGCATCGGCGTCTGCGTCTGCGTCGGCATCAGCATCCGCATCCGCATCCGCATCGGCGTCCGCATCGGCGTCGGCATCCGCATCGGCGTCTGCGTCTGCGTCTGCGTCTGCGTCGGCATCCGCGTCCGCATCTGCGTCGGCATCCGCATCGGCGTCGGCATCCGCATCGGCATCCGCATCCGCGTCCGCGTCCGCATCAGCATCCGCGTCGGCGTCGGCATCCGCGTCCGCATCTGCGTCTGCGTCGGCATCCGCGTCGGCATCCGCATCGGCGTCGGCATCCGCATCCGCATCAGCGTCTGCGTCAGCATCGGCGTCCGCGTCCGCATCAGCATCCGCGTCGGCGTCGGCATCCGCGTCCGCATCTGCGTCTGCGTCGGCATCCGCGTCGGCATCAGCATCCGCGTCCGCGTCGGCATCCGCATCGGCGTCTGCGTCTGCATCCGCATCTGCATCCGCGTCCGCGTCGGCATCCGCGTCAGCATCTGCGTCT
>Ga0180217_1000868_pt1 | contig 39287 bp, 35 predicted proteins | sample eDN3rd37CBELigOP_FD_128521 | JGI IMG/M metagenome (GOLD analysis project Ga0180217, IMG submission 128521) | Enriched Organic Plus compost microbial communities from Emeryville, California, USA - eDNA 3rd pass 37_C BE-Lig OP (version 2) (version 2) ...
GGAGCTTGCGGCGCAGGTCGCCGATCAGCTGATGGCGAAGGATGCGCTCGAGGCGCATGCGCGGGACGAGCTTGGGCTTTCGGAGACGACAACCGCACGTCCGGTCCAGGCAGCTCTGACGTCGGCGGCGACGTTCTCTGCCGGGGCGGCGATGCCACTGCTGGCCGCGGTCCTTGCGCCTGCCGGCACACAGGTGTGGGTGACGTCGATCGCCTCGCTCGTGTTCCTCGCCATTCTCGGCGCGATCGGGGCATGGGCGGGTGGTGCGAATGTATTGCGGGCGACATGGCGCGTCACGTTCTGGGGTGCGCTGGCCATGGCAATCACCGCCGGGATCGGCGGGCTGGTCGGCCAGGCGGTGTAGCCGTGGCATCGGACTGTCGATCGTGGCGACCATCGCGGACCGCATCGGCAGCCGGCTGAAGCTCAACTCCCCGCGGACGGGTCATTCCGACGCCATTGTGGCACTTGTGGCGTTGCGACCGGCAGCTGTCCAATCAGGCAGTTAGCCGGAACAACACCCACCCGAGCACACCAGAACCAACGATCGCAAGCACGACGTTCAGCTTCGATCGCCAGAAATAGAGGACAGCAAGGGCGGCCGCGAAGATCAGCATTCCGAGCAGCATCGACGGCAGCCGCGGCGCAAGCGCCGCCGCTAGTTCCAACGTCGTTGCCGCAATAAGCCCGACTACTCCAGCCGCAACCCCTTCAAGGAACGCGTGGAGCGCCCGGTTCTCCACCACCTGCTCGAGATGCTCATGGAACAGCAGCGAGAGGCCAAAGGCCGGGAGAAAAATTCCGGCCGTCATCGCCAGCGCTCCAAGCGGACCACCGCCGAAATATCCCACGAAGGTAGAGAATATGATGAGCGGAGCAGGCAATATGCCGGACAATGCCAGCCCGTCGAGGAACTGGCTGTCGGTCATCCAGCCATTTCCGACTGCGCCGTCGCGCAGGAACGGGATTGCAGTGTAAGCGCCGCCGAAGGTCAGCAGGCCTGCCTTCAGGCCAGAGAGAAAAAGTCCGAACAACGAAGGTGGCCCCGCCCCTTCGCCCGCCGGGACTGCCACAACAGCAAGAGGCTGCGGGCTTTCGAGATCAAGGGCAAAGGCAAAACCGCAGGCAGCTACAAGCACTACTGCCGCAGCTGCAACCTGCCCCCGCCTTGCGAGGGCATAGACGGCCCCTGCCGCGGAAAGGGTGATCCAGAAGCTCACACCAAGGGCCGCAGCAACCGCGCATACTCCTCCTATGCCCCAAAGCCACTTGTCGAGAAGCACATGCTCCCCGATGCGATGGAGAGCTATGACGATGAGCGCGATCACGGTGACCTGCACGCCGAGGAAAACAGGCCCCAGCGCCGACTGGGTGATGTCCATCGTGAAGTAGAGCCATGACAAGGCGAACATCAGCACGAAGCCGGGTAGCATGAACCCTAGACCGGCCAGGAAACCGCCGAGGCGTTTACCCGCGAGCATGCCGATGTGGACGCAAAGCTCATGTGCCTCGGGCCCGGGAAGCACCTGATAGACGGCAAGGAGGCGGTTGAAGCGGCTGCTGGAAAGCCAGCGTTCCTCGTCGACCAACTCGTGCCGTACCATGGCGATCTGCGCCACGGGGCCACCCCAGGCGAGCAGGCCGAACCGCAGGAAGCGCACGAAGATCTGCCATGGCGTCTGCGGAGGCGGCAAAGTCTCATCCTCAGGAACTCTCGGGGCGGCCTGTGAGGACGAGCGCAAATTCAACGCGAACCTCCCGCCTTCGCCGAAAGTCCGCCGGGCATTTGGCTCGCCCGCATAACGATCAACACTTGGCAGCCGGGTCGTCCGCGAGTGCGGGAGAGCATATCGGCCGAAACAATTGTGGGAGACAGTATTGCGCGTCCTCCGTATCGGGTTGTCAGGACGCGATGCCTGGACCGTACCCTTGTGGGAAGATCGCGATCCCCATGTGAAACATCATGCTGTGGACGGCATTCTGTCAAGCAACGGACCGCGCTCGGCGCCTTGTTAATACGCCATCACAATGGTTTGTAACTATACCTTGGAACCACATACGCCCCCCGCAAATGGGTCGAATTTTTTGCTTCGCGACATTGGCAGGAAGTAGGTTGATTGCTCGAAATCATGGGTTCTGCCAGGGGTGGTTCAGACTAGCTTCACCAAGTACTCGAGCCTGGTGCGTGTAATCCAGAAGCACTCGCTCACGCATGAGTACCTACGGAAAGTCGTGGTGATCTAGCTGGCAGCGTCGAAGCTAAACATGGGAGACGATAAGAATGGGACGTTTCGTACGCCCCACCAAGGATGAGATACGCGAACGACGGTGCAACCTTCGCGCCAAGGCGGCTGCAGGGCAGCTTCGCTTTCCCGAGGACCTTAAGGAAATCAGGATGGCCTTCGGGAGGTCCCAGGAAGAGTTTGCGGCTTTGATGGGCCTGACGCGAAGACAGATTGCCGAGATGGAACGTGGCGTCGCCAACCCCACTTACCAAACGATCATGAGGATCGGGCGTTTGTTTGGTTTCCGGCTCGCATTCGTGCCCACTGGAGAAGATCTCGATTGATACACTGTCCGTGCGAGTTTGGGCGCGATTTAGGGGCCCACGGATCACCAGCTTAGCTGCAAGACATCAGGGAATGCTGTCGATGGGCACTTCATCCTCACACTGGCCAAGGGGGTAGACGTGTCGGTGCTTTCCCTTGTGAAGGCCGATCGCGAGACCGGTTCGCGTATCCTACCCTGCGGCTAATCCCAATCAATCACATGTTAATTTATTGAGTTTTAGAATCCAGAATTCGGTATCGGCGCGTAGGAGATCGCTGACGGGTTCCGGAGCCGTCGATGGGTCTCCCCTCGAGCCATTTTCCCTTCTAATTGCTGGCAAACGCGATCAACCGGTTCTTCGGCAGTTCGATGAAAATCTCGTCGCCCTCGGCAAGGCCGAGGCGGCGCTCAGCGTTGACGGAGAAGTCCGCGACCAGATCGCCGATCTCGGGCCCGGCGACGTGCGTGCGCCAGAACGAGCCGAGGAATTCCATCGAGAGGATCTTTACCCTGAACAGGTTGCGGTCCTCGCCCTCCGAAATGTCATGATGACCCGGCTTGCCATGCGGGACGATGTCATTGGGGCGGATGATCATGGTGCCGCGCGTGCCCGCGGCGAGGACATGGTCGTGGCAGGCGAGGGTGGTGGCACCGAGCCCTGCGCGCCCGTCGGCGCCGATGGTGACTGCTAGTTTGTTCGTCTCGCCAATGAAGTCGGCCACGAAGAGGCTTTGGGGCGAGCGATAGACCTCAAGCGGGGTGCCGACCTGCTCGATGACGCCGTGGTTCATCACCACGATCCGGTCGGCCATGGCGAGAGCTTCCTCCTGATCATGGGTGACCATGATGGTCGTCACGCCGAGCCGCTTCTGCAGTTCCTTGATCTCGTGGCGAAGGTGGACGCGCACCTTCGCGTCCAGTGCCGACAGCGGTTCGTCGAGCAGCAGCAGGCCCGGGGAGATAGCCAGTGCGCGGGCGAGCGCAACGCGCTGCTGCTGGCCTCCCGAAAGCTGCGCAGGATATTTTTCGCCCTGATCTGCAAGTCCGACAAGACGGAGAAGTTCTTCAACTCGCCGCGCAATCTGGGCGCTGGGCGTCTTGATGCTCTCCAGCCCGAAAGCGATGTTCTTGCTGATCGTGAGGTTGGGGAACAGCGCATAGGACTGGAAAACGATGCCGTAGTCACGCTGGGCTGGCGGCAGCAGGGAGATGTCACGGCCATCCTGATAGACGAGACCGTTGCTCTGCTGCTCAAGGCCCGCAATGATCCGCAACAGCGTCGTCTTTCCGCAGCCGGATGGACCGAGGAAACAGACGAACTCGCCCTTCCGCACTTGCAGGTTTATGTCCCTGAGCGCCTGGAAATGGCCGAAGGACTTGCTGACATTTCTGATGTCCAGATACGTGCCGGCGGAGCTGTCCGGTTCGTGGTCGGCATGCCGCTCCAACGCAACTTGCTGTTCCATATACATTCTCCCAAGTACCTCCGCAGTCATTGAGCGGCGACCAACGATGAAGGAAGGTTGAGGTTGCCCCGGCTCTTGCTGGAGCGGGCGGCAGCGCACCGCTCGCGAAATTCCTGGCTTGCCGGCTCCACCTTGCCAAACCGGTTCGGATCATAGAGGCTGGTATCGATTGACGGCGACCTGCCGCTGATCATGTCGGCCACAACCTGACCGAAGCCGCCGGAAGCCGCAAGTCCTGAGCCACAGCATCCGCCGGCAACGATGAGGCCCGACGTTCCGTCAGGGCGCCCGACCACGAACTTGCCATCCGGCGTGTACATGGAAAGTCCGGCGATGTGGTGCGCGAAGCCCCACTTGACCACGTCCGGAATGATCGGCTCGAGCGCGGAAGCCTGCTCGACGAGCAGGTCGAGATCATAGGCGTCATCGAAGAGGTTCATGTGGCCCATATCCTCCTCGAGCTGCAGCGGATCGTATGTTCGTGACTGGGGCTCCTGAAGACCCACGAGGAGCCCTCCGACTTCGGAACGGAAATAAGCCCTGACATCCGGAAGCTGGACGTTGGGCTGGCCCGGACGGCCGGTCCCGTCGGGTTTGGTGATCCAGTAGTGGCTGCGGGTTGGGGCACCAGGGAAGCCGAAGTTGATCGAGCCTGCAACAGAAATTCCCCACACCCCTGCCGCGCTGACGACCCATCGCGACCGTATCGGGCCTTCCTCCGTCTCTGCACCGACGATCTCGCCGTCTTCCGCGATCAGCCCCGTCACATTCACGCCACGCCTGACGCGGGCGCCGGAAAGCCGTGCGGCCCGAAGGTAGCTCGTCGCCAGCAACGCGCCATCGGCATAGCCGTCCTCGGGCACGAAGATCGTTCGCACCGCATTGTCGAGCTTGAGCCAAGGCACCAGCTCGCTTGCTTCGTGAATGTCGATCTCCCGAACGCCGAGCCCCGCCGTGCGCATGACGGTCTCCATTGCCGCCATCTCCTGCAGGCGCGGCTCGCTGAAGACCGCGCGCACGCTGCCATGCTGGTGGAAGCCAAAGGGTTCTCCGAGGATTTCTTCCAGCTCTGCGATTGCCTCGCGGGTGCGATTGATCATCCGGATCGTGCTGACGTCGGACCGGCTGTGCGTGAAGCAGCCTGCGGAACGCGCGCTCGCACCGCTCGCGAGCTCATTTCGTTCCAGTACCAGCACGTCGCTGATCCCGCTTTTCGTCAGGTGGTAAGCCACCGACGCGCCGATGACGCCGCCGCCGATTACGATGACATCTGCCTGATCGATATACTGGCTCATGGTTCACCTATCAGAAGCGATTGGCGCGATAGGGCGCAAGATTGATGAATGGCTTCCGCCGCGCGATGATATCGGCCACCAACCGTGCCGTAACGGGGGCGCTGGTCATGCCGTTATGACCATGCCCGAAGGCGAGAATGATATTGGAGCCTGGGGCCGCGCGGTCGATGACCGGCAGGGAGTCCGGCAGGCACGGCCGATTGCCCATCCATCGCGTCGCCCCCTCAAGCTGAAGGCCATCGATCCAGCGGGAGGCCATTCCGCCAAGCCGGTCGGAACGGGAGAAGTTAGGCTTCGCGCTTGGCCGTGCGAACTCGACGGTTCCCGCGAGACGGATTCCGTTTGCCATAGGCGTTGCGTAGAACTTGCTGCTCGCGAACGAGACCGGCAGCGGAAGCTCGACGCCGGGGGTCGGCAAATGCAGGTGATAGCCTCGCTGACGCTCCAGAGGGACATCGAGGCCGAGGCTGCGAATAAGATGTCGTGAGGCGGCGCCCGTCGCGACGATAACCTGCCCAGCCGAGGTGACCCGCCCGCTGGCGAGGCGCACGGATGCGCCGTCACTCCTATCGGAAATGGACAGAGCCTCGTCTCTTAGGAATTTGGCGCCAGCTCCACATGCTGCATCGAAGAAGCTGGTGACGAGCTTATGTGGATCGGCGACATAGGCATGGTCAGGCTGGAGTACCGCGCCCGGAAAGCGCCGCCCCAGAGCCGGCACCAGTTCCTCAATTTGGTCGGCGCTCAGGACTTCATGGCGTGCGCCGCGTCGTGCACGTGCTTCCCAGGAGGACAGCGAAGACTGAAACGCGGACGCGGTTTCATAGACCGTCAGGGACCCCGTCCGGCGGATCAGCGCGGAAGCGTTGGCGAACTTCAGGATCGGCTCGTAGCATTGGTGCGTGGGGGAGTGCAGCGCATAGAGCGCATCGCAGATCCTCTCGAACCGGTCCGGGCGGCTGGAAGCGAGAAACCGCAGCAGCCACGGCATCGCCTGCAGCGCGTAAGACGGGCGGATCACCAGCGGGCCATCCTGTTCGAGCAGCCATCTCGGTACCTGCTTCAGCATCCCTGGTGTGGCAAGGGGAATACAGCTGCCCGGGCTGATTGCACCTGCGTTGCCGGACGAGGCGCCCGCCGCGGGTCCTTCCCGGTCGACGATGGTAACGCGATAGCCTTCCTGAAGCAGCGTGATCGCTACGCAGGTACCGACAATTCCCGCCCCGAGAACGATCACGGAGCGCTGCGAATTTTCTTGTTCAAGCATTTTGGGCCTCGATGTCGCGCCTATCGGGCGTGCCACTTCTGGGTTCTTCTGGAAAGGAATGAGCTCGCGACCAGATGCAGGATGCGGGCGGCGATACAGGTGACCACGATCACCAGAGCCATTGCTGCCGCTCCGGCATATTCACCGGCGTCGTCCATGTTGATGATTGCGATCGCCGCGAGCGGAGTGTTGTGGCTGTAGAGGAACACAGCTGCAGAGACCGTATTCATGGCGCTCAGGAACAGATAGATCCAGATGTCCAGCAGCGCTGGTACGCAAAGCGGAAGCGTTACGCTGAACAGGATCTTGGACCGCGGCGCCTTGAGCGAGTCCGATACCATCTCGAACTCGTTGTCGAGCTGGCGCAGTGCCGTGACCGCAGTCAGATGGCTGACGGTGAAGTAGTGAATGATGGTTGTGACGACGAGGATCGTCATCGTACCGTAAAGGTACTGAAGCGGGTTCGACGGACTGTTGATGTAGAGCAGCGTTGCGAGCCCCAGCACCAGCCCCGGAATGGCAAGCGGCATCAGCGCCAGCGACTGGTAGCTGCTGCGAAGCCACTTCGGTGCTCTCGATTTCTCAGTCAAGTAAGCACCCGCGAAGATGACGACCACGCCGATTGTAGCCACAAGCAACCCCAGCCGCAGCGAATTGAAATAGCTTGCCCAACCGCCGCCGCTGAAGCGATGGAACTCGTAGTTCCGTAGCGTGAGCTGCATGTTGTACGGCCAGAACTTGATGAAGGAAGCATAGGCCGGGATCACCACCATGGCCGCGATGGCGACCGCGATGATGAGGCAGAAGGCGAAGGCTGCCCAATCGCGGGTTGGATTTGGCTTGGGAGCAAACGGGACCGACTTGGACGTTAGCGTCAGCGACTGGCGCTTGCGTACGTGGCGGTCGATAAAGAACGCGACGATTGCGGGAGCGAGCATGACGATGCTGACAACCGCGCCCATCTGGAAATTTTGTTGACCGACGACCTGCTTATAGATTTCGGTGGCGAGCATTGCGTACTGGCCGCCAATCACCTTCGGGATGCCGAAGTCCGTTACGCACAGTGTGAAGGACACGATGATCGCGCTTACGAGACCGTATTTGGTGCCTGGGAGGATAACCGTCAGGAATGTCTTGAGGCGGCTGGCCTTAAGGGCGGTCGCGGCTTCGTAGAGGCGTTCGTCCGACAGTGCGATCGCCGTGCTGATGATTATGAACACATGGGGGAAATGGGCGATCGTCATGGCGATGACGATGCCGATCGGCCCGTAGATGGAGTGCCCCATCATCAAGTCGTTCAGGTATCCCTGGGCGCCAAACAGCTGCGTCAGCGCCATCGCCGAGAGTAGTGACGGCGTCAGCAGAGGGAGAAGCGCAACGCTCCGGAAAAAGATCTTGAAGCGCATGCAGCTGTGCGACAGGCACAGCGCGAAGAGATAGGCGAGGAACACGGTGATCACCGTGCTGACGACGGCGATGTACAGCGTGTTGCCGATGATCGACAGGGCCGAATACTCGGTGAAATAGTCAATGAAATTGCGGGGACCGACGAACTCGCCCGACGGGGACTGCAGGCTTCGGATGAAGATCGCGAAGATCGGGAAGATCGCAAACGCCATCAGGAAGGCGATCAGCGCTCCCAGGATGACGGTGGATTTGCTGATGCGCGTCCGGGCTCCGGCGGAAGTCAGGCCGTGGCTCTGCCGTACCCAGCTTGGTGCGAGCGACATTGGAGATACCTGAAGTCGAGAATGCTGGCATGGATGCCGGGGAGAAGGTCTTTGGCCCCCGGCATCCGGCGATCGGAAGGCTTACTTCGGCTCAGCCTTTGATCCGTAACGCTTTTCCCACACCGCGAGGATGCGATCGCGGTTCTGTGCCGCCCAGGCGAAATCCTGGACGAGGATGCGCTGGGTCACGTCCTCTGGCACGCCCGGCAGCTGCACGCCAAACTCCGGCATCGCCACGATCGCGCGCGTCTTGCCGTAGATCTTCATGGCTTCATCTGACGATGCCCACTCGGCCAGCACCTTGGCGGCCTCAAGATTCTTCGTGCCCTTGACGACGGAGAACACGTTCAGGTCCCAGCCGAGCGCTTCGTTCGGCATGATGATCTCGATCGGTGCGCCTTCCTCCTGAAGACGTGAGCCGCGCAGCTCGAACGCAAGGCCAACAACCGTGTCGCCGCGGCCCGACAGAACTGCCGGCGCGCTGCCCGAGTGGGTGTAGCGGCTGATGTTCTCGTGGAGCTTGTCCATGAAGGCCCAGGCTTTCTCCTCGCCCCACGCCTGGATCCAGGCCGAGACATACATGAAGCCGGTGCCCGAGGAGGCCGGATGCGGCATCACGATCTGTCCCTTGAGCGACGGATCGAGAAGGTCGTCCCAGGTTTCCGGCTGCTTGATGCCTTTCTTGCCGCCTTCGACCGTGTTGTAGATGATGGCCGATGCCCAGCCTGACGTTCCGAACCAGGACGCCGGTTCGACGCTGTCGCGGAACTTCTGCTCAAGCTTCGTTGCGTTCTCTGGAATGTAGGGCTCCAGAATCCCCTGCGACTTGAGGTAGTCGACATTGGTGACGGCCAATCCCCAGACGGCGTCGGCGCGCGGATTGTCCTTCTCCGCCAGCAGCTTGGCTGCAACAACACCAGTAGAATCACGCACCCAGTTGATCTTGATGTCCGGATGGGCGGTCTCGAATGCTTCCTTGTAGGGAGCGAGGTCGTCGTTCTCGAAGGCGGTGTAGACCGAAAGTTCGGTTTCGGCATGCGCGGAACCCAGCAGGCTGCCCAGCGCAAAGGCGACTCCAAGTGTCAGCCCGGCAAGTCGGTTGAAGTGCATTGTCCTCTCCATTGTTCCCCATGGCCTCCATCGTTGACGCGGCGGCTTCCGAACGCTTGCAAAACAAATCTTATTTGTCCAACCTATAATCTCAAACGACGGTATTGATAAAATCGAACGATTGGGGGGAGGATGAACTACCTTCATCTGCGTGCCTTCTACGCGGTTGCGAGCGAGCGCAGCTTCTCGCGGGCGGCACAGGTGCTCAACGTCACCCAGTCGACCCTCTCCAGCCAGGTAAAGGCCCTGGAGGAGACCTATGACGTGCGGTTGCTCGACCGCAGGGGCAGGAATGTCGTTCCGACGGATATCGGCGAGGTGCTTCTGGCGCAGTGCCGCGAGTTGTTCCGCCAACAGGACGAAATCGAGGATCTGCTCAATCAGAGCCAGAAGCTGAAGGCCGGACGGCTCAAAATCGGTGCGGACGGCCCACGACATGTGCTCCCGGTTCTCAAGAGCTTCATGCAGCTTCATCCCAATATCAAGATCTCGCTGACGAGCGGCAATGCGAGGAAGGTAGCTCATGATCTCCTGAGCTATGAGACGGACGTTGCAATCGTCGCTATCGAGGATGGTGCCCATTCGCAGCTTCATCTCGAGCCCTTCGCGCGCTACGCGTTGGTCGCCTTCGTGCCGCGCGACCATGAGCTGGCGCGCAAGCCTGTGATGGAGCTGAGTGACTTCGTGAACGAGAACCTCTTCGTGCGCGAGCCGACGTCGCTGACCCGGCGTCTCCTGATGCGGAGCTTTGACAGGGCAGGGGTGGTCCCGCGTCATATCATCGAGATGGACAGCCGCGAAGCCAGCCGCGAGGCGGTGGCCTCGGGCCTCGGCATATCGGTCATGAGCGAGCTGGAGTTTCCGAACGGAGACGACCGGACCGTAGCATTGGCGATCAACGACCCATCACTCCGAATAACGGAGTATGTGGCGTGCCTGCGAAACCGCAAGGACACGCGCACAATTCGCGAGTTCTTTAACGTGGCGCGGCGGTTCCGCAATGTGTGAAGCCGCCGTGGGAGCACCACATGACAAACCCGCCGTATCCGGCGGGTCAGACTGCTGACAAAGTTCTACGAGCCCTCAAATTACGCTTGTTGATTCCGATCCGTTCTCACTTTGAATCTGAGACGTTCCGTGAATCTCGGCCTCCGGGAAGGTGCGTCAAGGGTTTGTCAACAAACTGGCCCGCCGTATCCGGCGGGTTTGCGTTGGGAGGAGAACTGTCGGCTCTCTATCCGCCGAAGCCGAAGCCTTCCGGCATGTCGTCGAGGGTCACGCCAAGCGGCTCGAGGCTCTTGACGATCCACGTCTGGTTGTTGCCGATGCGACGGTTGTATTCGGCCCAGCCGGAGACGAAACTCTTAAAAACCTCGTCGGCGCCGTAGTTGACCGCAATGACTGACGGCGTCGACAGCACCGGCGTCGGCACCATCACTGCGCCGAGGTCCGGTGCGCGCTTGGTCATCGCAAGACCGTTCAGCATGGTGTTGACGAGGCCGTCGGCCTTGCCGGTGGTGGCGGCAATGATCGCCTCGTCACGCGTCTTGAAGCGCAGGATGTTCGCCTTCGGCAGGTACTGCTGCGTGATCAGGTCCTGTGCCGAGCCCATGTCAACGGCGAAGGTATACTGTGGATCGTTGAGCTCGCTCCACGAGCGGCCCTGAACCTCAGGCTTGGCGCTGACGATGACGAAGGAGTTGAAGTAGGTCGGCGAAGAGAAGTGGACCGACAACGCGCGGGCCGGCGTTGCCGTCACCGCGAAGGCCATGTCAACCTTACCACTCTGCACGTCGAGAATGGCGTTCGCCCAGCTCGACTCGACGACTTCCAGTTTCACGTCGAGAATCTGGGCAATGTCCTTCGCCATGTCGATGACGAAGCCCTGCCACTCGCCCGAGCGCGGGTCCTTGTTGAAGTAGGGCACTTCGTTGAGGATTCCCGGAATGCGCAGGACGCCGCGTTCCTTGATTTCTGCGATTGTGTCGGCCTTCGCGGCGCCGCCGAACAGCCCGAGTGCAATTGCCGCGCCTGCGGCGAGCTTCTTCCAGAATCCCATGCTTACCTCCAATTGCCCCTGTCTTCTTGTTGTCTCCTGGCCCCGGCCATTGTGGGCAGCGTAGCGGAGGTCCGTGTCCCGGCAATGCTAGAGTGACGGGCCGACTTATCGGTTTTTTTGTAGGTTAGCGCCTCAGCGCGGAAAGGCATGCTCGGCGTTGGGTTCGTCGAGCTCGGTTCCCACGAGCTCGGCAACGCACACGTCATAGAGCATCTTCACACCTTCGTTGCGGCGTAGGAAGTCGGCGTGGCCGAAGTAGACGCGCACTTCCGGAAGGTTCGACAGCGTGACACAGGTGAGCCGCTCATCGTCGTGGTTGATGCACCAGGACGGCAAGATGGCAAAGCCCAGTCCCTCCTGCACACAGCGCATGACTGAGGAACTGCCGGAGGTCGCAATCGCCGGCTGCGCCGCCTGGCCGGACGAGTTGAGGAAGTCAATGGCAAGGTTGCGCAAGGTCTGACCGGGCTCGTGGGTAATGAAGGGCCGCCCGATCGCCCAGGCGGGAACGTCCGCCGGTGCTGGGGCAGGTCCCCACTCACTCGGAAATACGAGGGCAAGGCGATAGGTGCCAAGCAACTTCTGCGGCACAACCGGATCGCCGAAGTACCGCTCGGAAATGCAGATATCGAGGCTGCCATTCTTCACCAGCTCCGCCAGCACCGTATCGCGCTCATAGACGGTGATCTCCATGTCGGGATTTTCTTCTCGAAAGCGCTTCAGCACCTTCGGCAGGAGGTGAAAGAAGATCGCCTGCGGCATCCCAATACGAAGTGCCGTGCGCTGGTTTTCGATCAGCTTGGTCAGACGTTCGAGCATTACGTCGAGCTCGGGATGGAGGAGATTGTAGAGCGCGCGTCCGCGCGGCGTCAGCGAAATGCGCTTGGCGCCCTGTTCGGACTCGATCAGCTTTTCGCGCAGGATCTGCTCGAGCCGGCGCACGTGGTTCGCGGCCGACTGGTAGGAGAGGTTCAGCTCGCGCGCCGCGCCGGAAAAGGATCCGTGCGAGGCAACTTCATAGAACGTCTGGATAAGGGTGAGACTGATCTTGGCCATGGCGAAGCGATAGCATGTCAGCCTCGCGTCGCGCGACTACCCCATGGGACAAGCCTCCTACAAAAAAACCGAATAGCGAAGGCCCTGTTCTTGCATCGACTTGCACGCGGCAGCTTTCAAGAATGACACCACGTTCAATTTGCGAGAGCTCCGTACGTGGCAGCTACAATCCAGCAACGGGCGGTGATCGTCGGCGCGGGTATCGTCGGCGCGGCATCCGCCTATTTTCTCGCCAAAGCCGGCTTCAGGGTCACGATCCTCGAAGCGATGGCGCCGGCAGCCGGTGCGACGGGCTCCGCGGACGGAGCCGTGTCGGTTGCGAGCAAGAAGCCAGGGCCAATGATGGAGGCTGCTGTCGAGGGCGTAAAACTTTACCGCGAGCTGCGCAATGAGGGTCTGTTCGAGGGCCTGTTCAAGGAGCGCAGCACCTTCATGGTGGCGCAGGGTGAGGCCGAGGACGCAGTACTTGAAAAACACTGCGCAGCACTGAGGGCCAGCGGCGTTGCGGTTGAACACCTGGGCCGCGACGCAACGCATGCAAAGATCCGCAACCTCTCAGAGCAAGTGCGCTCGGCGGTTGAGGTGAAGGGCGAGGGCCATGCGATCGGCTTCGAGCTGGTCAACCGCCTGCTGGCGGCATCGGGCGCGGAGGTCAGGCGCGGCTGCAGCGTGCATAACTTCGTCGTAAGCGGCCAGTCGCGGAGCGTTTCGGCGGTCATGACCTCCAAGGGCAAGCTGGACTGCGACCTTCTGGTGCTCGCAGCCGGCGGAGGCAGTGTGCGGCTGCTAGGCCTGAATGGCGTTCTGCGCGGCCGCAAGGGGCAGATGCTGGTCACCGAGCGTGCGCCTTCCCTCAATGCGGGCATCCCCGGCTCGCTGATGTCATGCCGCTACCTCATCTCAAAGGATTCGACCGACACGAAGATGGATGCGACGCAGCGCCGCTTCGGCCTCGTCATCGATCCGCTGCGCACCGGCCAGTTCCTGATCGGCGGAACCCGCGAGGAGACCGAGATTGGCGGGACCGACATCGAGGCGGTGCGCCGGCTCCTGATCGAAGCCGTCGACATGGTGCCACAGCTTGCGAACGTTCGGCTCCTTCGCACATTCTCCGGCATCCGCACCGCGACAGAAGACGGGCGACCGCTAATCGGCCGGGTGCCGGGCTTCGACAATGCACTCCTTGCCACCGGTTTTGAAGGCGACGGCATCTGCCTCGGCCCCCTTGCCGGGCGAATGATGAGCCAGCTGGCGCTCGGCCAGCGGACGACAATCAACCTTGCTGCGTTCGACCCGGCACGGTTTCCTTCCCTGAGAATTGCAGCATGACGTCGCAGACCTTCACCTTTGACGGCAGGACTATCGCGTTCAACAAAGGCGAGACGCTGGCGGCGGCGATCCTGCGCGCGGGCGGTTCAACACCCCTCGCCTATTTCTGCGGCATCGGCAGCTGTCAGTCTTGTCTCGTCTGGTGCGGCGAGCGCCGCGTCGAGGCGTGCCTGACCCTCGCTACGTCCGGCGCAATCGTGAGCAGCGCCAATGAGTGACGTGATCCGCAACATCGACGTCCTGGTCGTTGGCGCGGGGCCTGCCGGCATTGCCGCAGTCGCGCGGCTGGGCCGCAGCAACGTTTCGGTACTCTGGATCGACCAGCGCAACAAGCCGGGTGGTGCGATCCACCGCCGGCCGGCGACCCCCGCAACCTCGATCGCCCTGCCGAACAGCGTGAAGGCGCAGTGGCAGCGGCTGGAAGTATTGATCACAAATAGCCCCGTCACGTTGACGCCGCAGACGACCTTTGTCGGGCTGGATTCGGAAGGCGTTGCAGTGCTCGAAGACCGCATCAGCGGCGCATCGCTCCAGGTGGCGGCAAGGGTCATCATCTTCGCAATAGGCGCGGTGGAGCGGGTTCTGCCACGCCCCGGCTGGACGCTGCCGAATGTCTGGACCGCCGGCGGCATGCAGGTAATGCTGAAGGAAACTGGCGAGGCACCGAAGGGCCGCATTCTCGTCGCCGGCAATGGCCCGCTCACGGTGGCACTCGGTGCACAGCTGGCAGCGGCTGGCAATGCCCCGATCGCGGTCGTTGAGGCCGGCAATCCGACGGCAAAGCTGCAGCAGGGCCTACGACTGCTTTCCAACCCGCGACTGCTGATTGAAGCGCGCTACTACCTGAACACCCTTTCGCGCCACGACGTGCCGTGGAAACGCGGCACGCGGATCGTCTCGATCGAGCGAGGAGAGGACAGGCTGCATGTTCGCACCACCTCCGCACGGGGCGATGAAACCTTCATCGTTGACCATGTCGCGCTGCATGACGGCATACGGCCGAACTCGTTCGGGCTGTTCGAGCGCAAGTCCGCGCCGCTCATCATCCGCGCCGGCGATTGCCGCGAGGCACTGGGTGCCGTCAGTGCCGAAGTCGACGGGGCGCAGGCGGCCGCTGAGGCGCTGGCGCATCTGCGCGGGGAAAAGCCATCGCCAACTCCTGCGCGGATCGAGGCCGAACGGCGCGCGCAGCTGGTGCTCAAGGAACTGTTCAGGCCGGCCTATACGCCGACGCTTGAGAACCTGCCTGACGACACGGTGCTCTGCCGGTGCGAGGGCGGCACGGTCGGAACGTTCAAGGCAATGCTCACCCGCAATCCGGGCATATCGCCGCGCGAGGTCAAGCTCAATGGCCGCTTCGGCATGGGCAGCTGCCAAGGCCGCTTCTGTGCCGACAACGTCGCCGCGCTGCTCGGCCAGGCGCAGGGCGGGGACGTGACGATCGAAGCTTCGCAGCTCACCGGAATCCGCTGGCCGATCCGGCCGGTGCAGATTTCTTCCCTGATCCGGGATGGCAACGACGCCGACACCACCCAACCAAAGACGAGGACGAAATGACCGCAAGCGCCATTCGCAAGCCGGAAAACTCCTCCGCCATCGTGGTCCTGAACCCATACGACAACAGGGTTGTCGGTGAGGTCGCGGCGGCCGACGCGCACGAGATCGCCGTCGCTGTTTCCCGCGCCAAGGCCGCGCAGAACGCGTTCCGCCATTCGCAGCCGCACGAGCGGCGGGCTCTCCTTGGGGCACTTGCCTCCCGCATTGCCGCCCGCGCCGAAGAACTGGCGCAGCTCCTTGCCAGCGAAGTCGGCAAGACGATCACGGAAGCGCGCAACGAGGTCCGCCGGGCGCAGAACACGCTGCGGTTGTCAGGCGATGCCGCGACCTTCCTCGACGGCGAAGTCCTGCATTGCGGCATCGTCTCGGGCGGTGTCGACCGCCGGGCGACGATCACCTACGAGCCGGTCGGCGTCGTTGGTGCGATCACGCCGTTCAACTATCCGCTCAACCTGCTCTGCCATAAGCTCGGGCCTGCAATTGCGGCAGGCAATGCGGTCGTCGCCAAGCCGTCGCCGAAGGCGCCATTGACCGCAGGCTGGCTTGCGGGCCTCGCGCAGGAGGCGGGCTTCCCGCTCGGCCTGTTCCAGGTGGTGCATGGCTGTGCGGACGCCGCGCTCAGCCTTGCCCGCGCGCCGATAGATCTTCTGAGTTTTACCGGTGGCCCGGCGGCGGGACGCGCGCTGAAGAGCGCCAGTGGTCTCGTCCGCTGCCTGATGGAGCTCGGCGGCAACGATCCGCTGTTCGTGATGCCGGATGCCGACCTCGACAAGGCGGTCGCCACCACCATCGGCCATCGCTTCGAGATCGCCGGCCAGTCCTGCGCCGCGGTGAAGAAGCTTTACCTTCACGAGAAAATTCGGGAGCGCTTTATTGAAAAGCTGCTGCCGGCGGTCGAGGCTGTGCGCTTCGGCAATCCATTGCTCGACGAGACCCAGATGGGCCCGGTCATCGACGTTGATGCGGCGAAGGCGGTGAAGGAGCGCGTGGATGCCTCGGCTGCAGCAGGCGCGAAGCTCCTTGCCGGTGGCTCGCACGAAGGCGCGCTGTTTGCGCCAACGGTTCTCGACCGCGTCGAGCCGGACCATCCGGTCATTGCCTCGGAGACCTTCGGCCCGGTCATCTCCATCCGCACCTTCTCCAAGGTGGAGGACGCTATCCGTGAGGTGAACGCCTCCGAGTTCGGCCTTCAGGCCGGCGTCTTCACCAACGACCACGCCCTTATCCGGCAGTTCAGCCGCGAGCTGCAGGTCGGCGGCGTAATGATCAACGAGGGTCCGGACTTTCGCTCCGAACACGTGCCGTTCGGCGGCCGCAAGTCGAGCGGGCTCGGCCGCGAGGGCGTGCGCATCGCGCTACGCGAAATGTCCGAACCCAAAGTCGTCATCGACTAGGAGGGGTCGATGCGCATCGGCGTGGTTGGAGCAGCAGGACGTGTCGGCTCGCATATCGTGGCTGCCATCCTGTCGTCGCCGGGGCTGGAACTCGCGGCCTGCCTCGTCAACCCGCGCTCGCCGCATGTCGGCCGGCCGGTTTCGGGCGGCAGCATCGAGTACCGCCCTGCAGATGCCGCCATGAACGCCCACTGCGACGTGATGATCGACTTCTCGACACCAGCCGCGACCGTGGCGCTGCAAGCGCAGTGCGCGAAGAAGCGTATCCCGTTCGTCATTGGCACGACCGGCTTTTCGGTGGCGCAAGTCAGGAAGCTGACCAGCCATGCACGCTACCGCCCGCTGCTCTTGAGCGACAACTTCGCCACCGGCGCGCATCTGGCCACCATCACCGCGGCGATGATCGCTCAAGCGCTTCCCGGTGCGCTGGCGAGCGAAGCGCAAAGCTACACGCTGCGACCCGACACCGGCGCACTCGAAGCGCTGCCTCTCGGCGGCAATGACCGCCGACCGGGCGACCTTACCCAGTACCACTTCGACGTCGGCGGCGTTGAGATCACGCTGACCCACCGGGTCAACACGCTGTCAGCCTATGCGGACGGGGCGCTTGCCGCCGCGCACTGGCTGGTCGGCAGCAATCCCGCCCCGGGGCTCTACTCTCCCGCCGACATGTTCAGGCAACAGCCAAGACCAGGAAGCTAAGCCGATGAATGCCCTTCAGACTGTCCGTTTTCGTGGCGTCTTCACCGCGCTCGTCACGCCCTTCCGCGACGGCGCGATCGACCTCGAGGCCTTCGACCGGCTGGTCGAGCGCCAGCTTGAGGCAGGCGTAGCCGGGCTCGTGCCCGTCGGCACCACCGGCGAGGCCGCCACACTCACCGCCGAAGAGGCGGACGTTCTCATCCGACGCACCGTTGAGCTGGCCAAAGGAAGCGCGATGATCATCGCCGGCGCAGGGTCCAACAACACCTGCGATACGATCCACCGCGTCCGCCGCGCCGAGGCTGCCGGCGCCGATGGCCTCCTTATCGTCACCCCCTACTACAACAAGCCGACGCAGAAGGGCCTGATCGAGCACTACCGATGGGTCTGCAACTCGACGGGCCTTCCGGTCATGCTCTACAGCGTGCCGGGTCGCTGCGGCGTCGAGATTGCGCCGGAGACCTGCGCCATTCTTCGCGAGACCTGCCCAAACGTGGTGGCGATCAAGGAAGCGGGCGGATCGGTCGCCCGCGTCACCGCCATCCGCCGCGCCTGCGGCGCCGATTTTCCGATCCACAGCGGCGACGATGCACTGACCCTGCCCTTCCTCGCCGCCGGCGCAGTTGGCGTTACCAGCGTCGTATCGAACATCGCCCCGAAAGAGACCGTTGCGATGGTCCGCGCCTGGCAGCGGGGCGATCGCGACCTTGCCCTTCGCCTGCATGACGAGCTCTCGGAGCTTGCGGAGGCGCTGTTCGTGGAATCGAACCCCGCACCGGTAAAGGCGGCGCTGGCAATGGCCGGCCTCGCCTCGTCGCAGCTGCGCGCGCCTCTCACCGAGCTTGAGCCAGACAACCTCGACTATCTCTCGGGAGTGATTTCTCGGTTCCAGCAGAACCCGTTCTTCCAAGAAATCCGATAAGTAGCCGCCCAAGCCTGATATTGCCGCTGGCAGGGTGCAATCGGAAGATGACAGTAAGCAGCAGTGCCGACGCACCAATTAAGCCGGTAGCGCTAAAGACAAGAGGGGACAAATCGATGCACGAGCGACGTGGAGCCCGAGCCGCGGGAGGGCTGTCCTGATGTATGTGTGGAAGTTCGACGTCGTCTGGCAGTACTGGGACCTGTTCATGTGGGGCCTGGGCCTGACGGTCCTCTACACGATCGGCTCGATCGTCTTCGGCGTGTTCATCGGCCTCATTACCTGCGCCGCGCGCCTGTCCAGCTGGAAGATTTTCAACTACGCCGCGCGCTTCTACCAGGAGATCTTCCGCTGCACCCCGTTGCTCGTGCAGCTGCTCTGGTTCTACTACGCCTTTCCGCTGCTGGTCGGCATCGACATCGACAACCGTGTCGCGGCGATGCTGACGCTCTCGCTCTATGTCGGCGCGTTCTACGCTGAAATCTTCCGCGGCGGCATTCTTTCGATCGACAAGGGACAACGCGAGGCAGCGGCAGCGATCGGCATGAGCCCGTGGCAGGCTTCGACGCGCATCATCATGCCACAAGCCTTCAAGCGAATGCTGCCTTCCTTCATCAACCAGTCGGTGATCCAGTTCAAGAACACCTCGCTGATCTCGGTGATTTCGGTGGCGGACCTCGCCTACATGGCAGCGGTCGTCAACGGCCAGACCTACCGGCCGCTGGAATCCTACACAGTGATGGCCTTGCTTTACATCGTTGTCCTGTTCCCGCTGACCCAGGCAGCGGACTGGCTGGAACGGCGCCTGCGGGTGAGTGACTGAGGATGAGCGAAGCCATGACCAACAATGACGCGATCATCGAAGCCTCGGGCCTGCGCAAGTCCTACGGCGCTCTGGAAGTCCTCAAGGGCATCGACCTCAACCTCAAGCGCGGCGAAGTCGTTGCCCTGATCGGCCCTTCGGGATCTGGCAAGTCGACGCTGATCCGCTGCCTCAACATGATGGAACAGCCGAGCGGCGGCACCATCCGCTTCCGCGGGCGCGAAATAGGCCGCAAATTCAGGGACACCGGCGACAAGATCGGCATCGGCACGCTACGTCGCAACGTCGGGATGGTATTCCAGCACTTCAACCTGTTCCCGCACAAGACAGTGCTGGAAAACGTTACCGAAGGCCCGATCGTCGTCTGCAAGACGCCGAAGGAGCAGGCCGAGGCTGAGGCACGTGAACTGCTGGCCCAGGTCGGCCTGCAGGACAAGCATGCGGCCTACCCGAACCACCTTTCTGGCGGCCAGAAGCAGCGCGTCGCGATCGCCCGCGCGCTGGCGATGAAGCCGGATGTCCTCCTCCTTGATGAGGTGACGAGCGCGCTCGATCCCGAGCTCGTTGGTGAGGTGCTGACCGTCATCCGCCGCCTCGCCGACGAAGGCATGACCATGGCGATCGTCACGCACGAGATGGCCTTTGCGGCAGACGTTTCCGACCGCGTCCTCTTTCTTGATCGCGGCGCGATCGCCGCCGAAGGCTCGGCCAACGAGATCATCCGCAATCCGTCGAACGAACGTCTCGCTGCCTTCGTCTCGAGGTTCAACCATTGATAGCGCCTTCGCAGAGCACCGTTGCCATCGTCGGAGCGGGACAGGTCGGACTGGCCCTGGCGCGCATGCTGGTCTCTGCCGGCACTTATCATGTGCGGGTCGGCGACTGTACCGAGGAAGCCCTGGCGCGAGCGACAGAACATAGCCTTGTTGCCCACCATCTAGACGCGACCAGCCCCATTCAGCTCTCCAGCTTCATCGCCGGCGCCGATGTGGTTGTCGCCGCCGTACCGGATCGGATCGTCCGGCGCGTCGAAGCGGCGGCCATCGAGGCAGGCTGCCGCTATCTCGACTTTTCCATGCCACCGGCCGACGAGCCCGCGCCAGCAAGCGTAAACATCGCGCGCGGCTGCGGCATCTCTCCCGGCCTCGCTGACCTCGTCGTCCAAACGCTGGCCGCACAGACCTCAGGTCCGGTCGACATCGCCCTTTCGGTCGGCGCGATTCCGGCGCGGCGGACCAACCGGCTCGGCTATTCGATCATCTGGAACTTTGACGGCCTGTTTGCCGAATATACCCGCCCTTGCGAGGCGATCATCGACTTCGACCTGGTGACGCTGGACCCGCTTACCTGCCTTAAGCAGCTTGAGATCGACGGCAACGCCTACGAGGCGTTCTGCACCTCCGGCGTTGTTGCGCCAATGGCGCGACTTGCGGGCGGTAACATCCGCACACTCGTCTGCCGAACGATCCGCTACCCCGGCCATCTCGACTACATGCAGTTTCTGCTTGAAGACCTCAGGCTTCGCCAGCGCCGCGACATGCTGGCTTCGCTGCTGCAGAACGGCCTTGCCAGCGATGACGACGACGTCGTCCTCATGCACGCCTGCGCGAACCGCGATGATAGCACCACGCGCGAAATCACTATCCAGATCAACGCCAGCGACGAATTTGGCAGCGCCCTTGCCGCCGGCTCCGCCGCTCACGCGGCCTGGCTGATCGAAACCCTCGCCTCGGGCTCGGTCCCCTCCCCTTCGACCTCTCCTGATGGTTTGAAGTTGTTCCTCAACAGCCAGTTCGCCACGAAGATCGGGATCAGGTCCGTGGAAGGGTAAGGTCTGGAGCCCATCGCGCGTGCACAGTTGGCGGTTCGGACGGGAAAACCAGCGCAGACAAACTGCTACTTCAGTATCCCCCGCGGCGCACTCGCGTTCGTTCCGGATGTGTGAACGCCGTCTAGCTACTACAGGGCAGGATGCGCATGTTAAACGCTCAGATCGGGCGCGTGAGCGAACGGCTTGATGCTAACCGCGTCGCCCTGGTTGCCGCCCCGCCTTGACCGTCACTCACCTACGCCGATTAGCCATCTGCTACCAGAAGACGGGGACGGGTATCCTGCCCGAAGTCCAATGGGAGGCATGCCATGTTCTCCGCCTACCGGGTTGTGCTGGCCGCCGCTGGGTTGGTCCTGATGACGCCCGACCCAGCCCCCGCACAGAACGACATCTTCCGGCTGCTCGATACGCTGCTGCAGCAGCCCCCGCCCCAGCAGCGGCGCGGCCCGCCTCCAGGATACGAGCGGATAGGCCCCGCTAATCGGCCTGATCCTTCCACCCACAGGCCATCCGCAAGCCGACCGGATCCGTCCCTGGTGAGACAGGTCCAGCGATCATTGAACGCATTGGGATACGATGCCGGTCCGGAAGACGGTGTGGCGGGACGCCGGACCCTTAGCGCAATCGCCGGGTTCCGCCAGCGCTACGGGCTTCCTCATGGCGACACAATCGACGCTTCCCTGATGGCCGCGCTGAGCGTTGCCATGCAAAGTGCGCCAGTCAGCACCGCGCGCCAACCTCCCCTACCCGCACCCAATACCGGGCAGCCCAGCTTCGCTTGTGGTGAAGCGCGGTCGCAGGTTGAGAGGACGATCTGCTCGTCGCCCGAGCTTTCGGCAATTGAGAAGGAACTCCGCACTGTTTACGAGCACCTCGGCTCGAGCGTGTCGGATGTCGCACGCCAGGCACTTCGAGTTGACCAACAACGGTGGCTTGCCGAGCGAAACGCGTGCGGAAGTGATTGGTCGTGCATTGCAAGCCAGACGGTTGAGCGGACCCGCGTACTAGGAGTCCAGCTTAAGAACCAGCCGTCACTTGCCGCGCCGGCTGCGCAGCCGGAATTTCGGTCGGCTTCAGGTGCTGCGGCTTCAGGCGCGGCTGGGACCATCCGCTTTGCCAGTGAAGACATCCGCTCGATCGAACCTGTCCTGATTGGGGAAAGGTTGCTGACCGGCTTCCCGGTGATGATGGGCGACCTGAAGGGAACGCCCATCAAGCTGCGGTTTCGCGACATTCCTTCGACCGAAATTGCCCTAGCGCTCTATTTGGACCTCGCCATGTTCAAGCAGTGGCCGGAGTTGAAAGACGAACCGCTACCCGTCTACAACCTTGCCGAACGCTTCCTGATGGGTGACCTTGCAGCCCAGTATCTCGCCGGGTGCCGGGGCGTATGCAGTCCAAAGGAGCTCTATGCCGGATGGAGGGGCGCAAACGAGTTCGAGCGCGAAACAACCTATCGCCAGTTCCGCAGCGAAGTCCTGCCCGTCCTCCTGGCTCAGGCACCTGATTTTCCGGTTCCGATCCGACACGTCATCGAAATGGAGCTGGGGACATACGATGCGTCGCGGCAGGTGTTTCCGTTGCAGATCAAGCGACCGGGAGCGAATTGGGATGCGTTGTTTGGGACTATGGGCGCGGCCAGGCGTCTGGTCATCGACAACCAGTACAAGCTGCCAACCGAGTTGCCTGTCGCCGCAGACGAAGCTCCGGCGCTGTTGCAGCGGCTGGGTTCGAACTCACGCCTCGCCTATCTCGCACTCGACCAGCGCCTTGATGAACCGGGATGGCAGGTCAAGCCGAAAACCCCAAGGACACGCATGATAGTTGAACGTGCGCGCCTTTACGCGGACGCGAAGCTCCAGGATCAGGTGTACGAGTTCATAGCGGCAGAAAAGCCGGTGGTGGAAGCTCCCAAGGTGGCGAAAAGCACGGCGGGACAGCTGAAGGTCGAATACTGGCGGAACGCGGTATTGATCGGCGGGCGGCTCGCGACATCCACAGGATGGGAAGTTGAAGGAGCGGAAGACAGGCCAGAAGGCCTGGACCTGCGAAAGAACCTGAGAACCATTGTACGCGATTATGCCCTCGCCGACGATCCGAGCTGGCTCGCACACGACACATCAGCCTTAAGTCTTCTCTACGAGCTCGACCCCGACATCCGCGCCGAGATCATCGAGGAGGCGTTGCAGCGCCGTCTTTCCGAGTCGGAAAAAATTACCCTTCTGCACTTGAACTCGGAGGCCGCAACAATCGGCCCGCTCGCCGGCGACCCATTTGCCCAGCGCCGGGCCGTAGAGGCTATTCGCAAACGGGCGGACCGGATCGTCCCCAGCGACTTGCCACCGCAACCCATTCCCCTGCGCGTCTACTGCTCGGCAGACCTCATGGCTTACGACTTTGATACCCAGTCCTTTCCGATTGCTCAGACGGATTGCGACAGGTCAGTGGGAAGCCTCAACGCTGCTGTGAAGCATGGGCACGATGCGCCAGGACACACAACGATTCCGAAAGGCCTTTCTCTACCGCCAGACGAGGCGGAGCCGTTTGACCGCCTGCTTTCCGGAAATCGCAGACTGATCGTTTCCTACGAGACGGAACTGACGATCAAGGCCGAAAGATCGGAAGCCGGCCATCGCCGAACCGGAGAGCTTTCGCCCGCCTCTCATTTCTGGGTGCATATGCCGGGTCGGTTGACGGAGACCCTCTACCGGCTTGACGAGCGCAAGTCGCCACCGTCGACCGACCAGGCATCGGTCGGGATCGACCCCGCGACGCAATGGGACGTTAACAACCCAGATCATCGCGCAAGGCTGTTCGCACTGGCGCGGCCGTTGGGCTCCTTGCCTGCCGACGGGCAGCAGCTTGTCGGGAACACGGACACCATATACGGCACCATCACCGCGCGCGGAACACCATTCAATCCTACCGCGCAAGATCCCGGCACAGCGGGTCTGCCCTTCAGCGGAAGGAGAACTCTCCTCGATATCGCCGCAAACGCGTTATCGGTTCCGCGCGAGCACCTCATGTCGATAACCAACGTCCGGGAGGGCGAGCCTATGACTGACGTCCTCGCAATTCTGCCAGCGCCCTACGACACGTACGTGAGAAGCGCTCCATCTGGCAGCTATGGCGAGACATTCCTTGCAGCAGAAGCGACCGTAGCGATCACGGGTATCTTCCAGTTCGAATTGCCATTCGAGAAACCACTGCTTGTGTTGTCCCTTTTGCCCCAGACATCACGCTTCGTGACAGGCTCGCAGCCTCGAAAGGTGCTCGAGACGTTCGATCTGACAGCGCCGGGCTCGTTCGCTGGCTATGAGGTGTTGCCGGTCAGCTGGCGGTTGGCGAATGTGGTACACGCGGCGGAAGCGCTGGGCGCAAATGTCGAAGAAGTCGTGGAAAACGTGATCAGGTGGCCGGATAATCTGCGCTCTGACGTGTTCGCCCGAAGAGAATTTGTTGCGCGGTTGGTCGAGGCTGGGCGATCTGAGCCCGCCGATGACACCATCTGGCTGGCTGGCAATATCAGCATCGGCGAGTATGATTTTGCATCGCAATCATTCCCGATCCGGTCCGTGGAGCTGGGCCACATTGACGTGTTTCGTACGCCGGAGCTCCCGGCCTCCGCCATGTCGTTCAGGATGGAGACAAGCCAGCTCTCGATCAGGATGGCGCCGGAGGATGCGCGCTTATGGGCAAGTACCTATCCCCCCGGGGCGCAAATAGCGCTGCGCGTCCATGCGCGCATGGGTGAGCCTGCTCTGGAAGCCGGCGCTGTTAGCTTCAAGCTCAACCTCCTTGAGGCGGAGCTTCTCGAGAAGGGCAGTGTGCTGCGGCTGCGCGACCAGCAACAAATACTCTACAGGTTTGACCTTTCTCCGCCAGAGGCCGAGCCCTCCGCCGCGGAATCGGTGGAAGAAGCAGAACCCGCGCCAGAACTCGCCTTCGACATTCTGGGAGCCCGCCTCGGCACTTCCCTCCCCGATGCGATGGAAAAAGTAAGTAATGAACTCGGCGACCCGACGACCTACTTCGCAACGCGCGAGGCCCAGCAGGCCTTTAACCTCAGCGCATGGGATAGCTATGCAGATGCTACGCTCCTTCACGATGAGCAATTGCACGTAATGATTGCTCTCTACAGCGAGCCGCCCGCGGGCGAAAATATTGTCACTGGTATTACCCGCACCCAGCATTTTCCAAAGGGGGAGAGACCGCATCCTGATGACCTGCGCGAACTCCTGTTTCAGAAGTACGGGCAGCCGACCCGCGACCAAGGTGGAAACGGTTATTTTGTGTGGCGCTCTAGCCAGGACGCTGAGGGACGGATTCCTGAAGCCGCACGCGGACCTAACTGCGCCATAGCAGGGCCCGTAGCTGGCTATGCGGTGATGCTGAACGCAGCCATGCGGGAGCGCGACGGCGGCATGCAGCGCCCGGCGTTCCCCATCTGGCTCGATGCACAGCACCAACCTTGGACGCCGCCGGATGCGGAGCCGTTCGACTTGCGCACCATCTTCGCCAAGGCTGCTCTGTGCGACGAAGAAATGCTCGTTGCGGTGCTGATCACCGGGGAAGATGGCCTCGTCGCCAATTTCTATCTGGGCCTTACTACGCCGGCAGATGTTTTTCAGTTTCGCACGCAGAACGAGGCACTTTTCCGCGAAAATCAACGGCAGCAGTTTTCACCGGAAGTCAAGGTGAAGTTCTGACCCTATCAACGACCAGAAACCCGTATTTGCACGTTGCTGTCAGACGGATTAAGTCGCGCAAGCGGGTTTCTGAAGAAACAGCAGTGTTCTACGGCCTTTGTATACCGTAGCACGGCAGAAGAGCCGACCTCGTCAAGGCGGAAGCTTTGGAGATTGGCTCTAAGCCAGGCATCGGGCCGGCTGATGTGGCCCGCTAGCTACTTTCGGACTCGCGGGGGCTGCGGCTGAGACTACACGTAGCCTGCTTGCGTATGAGGCCCCTGGGCCGAGCGGTAGACGAGTAGCTTGCGCTCGTATCGGCACACCTCGTGTCCTCCCCGGGTGATCCCTCGTGTCGTGATGTGAAGGATACCCTGATCTGGCCGCGACTTGGATTCGCGCTTGTCCAGAATTTCGGATTCCGCAAACACCGTGTCGCCATCGCGGATGGGGTTCGCGAAACTCACATTTATCCAGGCAAGATTGGCGACGACGCGGCCGAAGGCCCGTGTCGTCGCGGCAGCGAAGGCTCCAAGTATCCAGGCCTGGGAGATTTCCGCCTTGCCGCCTCCGGCATAGGCCGCTGCAGCCGGGTCAATCAAAACGGGTGAATGGTCGCCGGCTATTGCTGCCCGATAGCGGGCCTCTTCCCAAGAGAAGGTGAAGCCAGGACGGTGCTCGACAACCAGCCCGGGTTCGATGTCATCGAACTCGAGACCCAGTGTTTCAACGTACTCGTTCTCGCCGATCGCGATATGGGACGGATGATGCTTCATGGTCATGCCTCAGTATCCGAGGGCGTTGAAGGGGCCGCGATCGGCGCGATAGATGGACTGCTGATATGTGACGACGGCAACGACCCGCTTGTCGGATTGGGTTACGGTCGCCTCACAATCAAGGAGACCGCACTCCGGATCGTCGGGGTCATTGCTGACGCTGACAATGCGAGTGGCAGCATAGAGTGTGTCCCCGTCGAAAACGGGAGAAACCAGTCGGATCGACGTGAACCCGGATATGCGACGGCGACGTCCGAACGTCTTCCAGCCCATGCCAACGGCACGCTGCAGGGTGAGTGTACTCACGACCAGTGGCCGCCTGAACTCGGTCTTGGATGCATAATGCTCATCATAGTGAACTGCCGCCTGATTGAGCGTCACCAACGCCTCGTTGGCATTGTCGGTTTGATAGACCGTAATGCCGGGCCGATGATGAAAGATCTGCCCAGGTTTGAAATCTTCGAACGGCAGGCCGATCGATTCTCTGATGCGGTTATCCGAGACAGTCCGGAATGCTGAGAACATGAGGTCTTATCCCTGAGGCTGGGCGGTGAGACGTGCTAGGGTCCGGCGCGCGGAGACCGCGACCGGGAGGTCAATCATACGGCCATCGAGAAGCGCAGCTTCGCCGCCGGCTGCTTCAAGTGCCGCGACCACACGCCGGGCGCGCTCGATCTCCCCCGTGTCGGGCAGGAAGGCTTCTACGATCGTTGCAACCTGCGCCGGGTGGATGGCGAGCTTTCCCGTGAAGCCGAGAGCGCGCACTCTTTGCGTTTCTGTTCGCAGGCCGTCGGCATCGGCAATGTCGAGATATGGGACATCAAAAACAGCCGCGCCAACGGATGCTGCGGCCGTGATCACCCCGCATCGTGCGGCAAACAGAGGCTCCCAGGCGAAGAGCGCGCCAAGGTCAGCGGCCAGATCAGCACCGCCGAAACCGAGCGCGTCATTGGGCTGAAGCGCGCGTGCGATCGAGGCGGCTGCAACGATCCCTCTTGCCGTCTCAATCGTTACGAGCAGGGCGGCCTGTGCTGGCAGGTAACCCCGCACCAATTCAACGTCTCGTGGGGTCTCAACCTTGGCAAGAAAGAAGCCCGCGGCTGGCAGATTTCCGTCCGCTAAAGCAGCCAGGTCATCCAGTCCCGCCCGGGTTCCAAGCGGATTGAGCCTGATCATGACGGGAGAGTCATGTCCAACACCTCGCAGGAACGAGGCTGCCGCCTTGCGCGCCTCGTTCTTCTGCGAAAGAGGTACGGCATCTTCGAGATCAATCACGATGCCCTGAGGACACGCAGCGAGCGCCTTGGCGAACCTGTCAGGGCGATGGCCTGGGACGAACAGAAGGCAGCATGCATCTCTGAGCGTGAGGGATTTCATCGGGCAACCCCAAGGACAAAGTTGGGCAATGCGGTCGACAGCGCAGGGAAGAAGATGATCAGTGCCCACAGGACAAGCATTGCAAAGAAGAACGGCATCATGCCTCGCTCGACTTCGCGTACTGGTGCTTTGGCGACTTCCGCCATCACGAAGAGGTTGAGGCCTACTGGCGGAGTAAGGGCGGCCAGTTCGATGCCAATGGTGATGATGATCGCGTAGTGGACACGATCAATGCCGAGCGCGTCCAGCACCGGGAGAGTAAGCGGCATCGTAAGCAGCAGGATGGAATAGCCTTCCAGCACAGTTCCCAGAACCAGAAGAACACCAGCCATGACGAGCAGGAACTGGTTCGCCGTCAGGTCCATCGAGGTGACGAGATTGGTCAAATGGGTTGCAAGACCGGCGCGGGTCAGCCAGTCGGACAACAAGTCCGCCCCTGCAACAATCAGGAGGATGGCCGCGGTTCTTGAGATGCCTTGCACAAGCACATCAGGAATAGAGCTCGCCGGAAGGGCGCGATAGACGAACATGCTGACGATGAGGGCGACCGCCGCGGAAAGAGCCGCCGCCTCTGTTACCGTCACGAATCCGCCGTAGATGCCGCCGAGGACGATGAGAGGCACGGCGAGAGCAGGCAGCGCTCTGAAATTTGCCGACGCGACATGCCCCCATCCGGCGAACGGGACAGCCTTACCGCCTTGTCGACGCGCCATGATCAGAATCACGATCCCAAACAGCAGCATCTGCACCAAGCCGGGAACGACGCCTGCCAGGAACAGGCGTGGAATCGAGACCTCGGAAATGAGACCGTAGACGACCAATGGCATCGATGGCGGTATAAGGATGCCAAGCGTACCGGCAGCGGCGGTCAATCCAAGCGCAAATTGGCGTTTGTAGCCCCGTTCGATCATTTCAGGGACAATCAGCGTTCCCATTGCGAGAACAGTCGCAACCGAGGACCCGTTAATCGCTGCAAAGAGAGCCGTAGCCAGAAGCGCGGCGAGAGGGATGCCGCCGGGAAAGCGACCTATCCACGAGGCCGCCATGTCGATCAGTGCTCTCGCGATCCCGCCGCCCTGGATGAAGCCAGCTGCTATCACGAAGAACGGGATCGCCATCATGTTGGCGGAGTTCATGTGATCGAGGATGTCCTGGCTGATACCAGCCATTGATCCCCCCTCTGCCAGCAGGAGCACGATGGCCAACCCCATGAGGGCGAGGTAGATGGGCATGCCTATGGCCAGCAGCACGACCAGCGCAATCGAGGCAAGGATGGTTACAGTTGCCATTTGACCTGTTCCGACGTGGTGATCAGTGCTCTGGCTGGCCGTCTTCATCTCTGGCAGTGCCCTTGATCAGGCGAACTGCACGAACGGCGAGATGAAGAGCAAGCAACCCGAAGCCGACTGGGAGACTGAGGTAGTAGATCCAGAGCGGTAACCTCAGTGAAGAGGTGGTGCGCTCGTCCCAGCGATACCCCTCTTCGACGACCAATATGCCGGACCAGAACAGGAATACGCCTACTGCCACGCCAAAGACGCAGGCAAATACCGCCAGTGCCACGCGAGCCCGGTTGGGCAGAGCAGTAAGGAGGGTGTCGACGCGCACATGTTCACCCAGACCCGCGATGCGGGCCCCGGCGAGGAACGTTGCCCAGATCGTTGCGAAGATTGTTACCTCGAAGATCCAATCCAGACGCACGCCCGGTATGATGTAGCGCCCAACCATTGCGAAGCAGGCTAGCAGCAAAGCTCCGCCAGAGAGCGCAGCGATCAGAAGACGCTCGACGGCATCGAGCATGACAAGGAAGCGCGTCATAGGTGAGGGGCTCCAATGAACCGTCTTGTGCCCGACAGGAGCCGGGCACAAGAATTCATGTCAGTTCAGCTTCTCGAGTTCAGAGCGGGCCATGTCGACAATTGCCGGGTCCACTCCCAGCTCCGAGGCGATACTCGGTACCAGCTCGAGAAGACGCGCATTGACCTTGGCGAGGTCGTCGGGATTGGGTTCGTAGATGATGACGCCGTTTGCCGCATTCTCTGCTGCTGCTGCATCCTGACGGCGCAGCGCTTCGACGCGCTCGTCCTCGATGACGCTTTCCCACGCCTCCTTGAACGCCTGCTGGTGGGCCTGGCCTAAACGGTCCCAGAACGCCTTGTTTACGAGCGGCACGTAGTAGAGCACCGACACTTGATCAATGAACGCCGACTTAACACCCGCCTCGTGCAGCTTCCCCGAACGAAGTGTTTCGTTGGTCGTCAGCAGCGCATCAATTGTGCCCTGCGTCAGGGCCAACGGGACGTCAGCGAACGGGATCGAGACGCCCTCAGCGCCCAGAGCTTTGTATCGCTCGACGAATGCCGCTCCTCCCGGAATACGAACGCGGATGCCCTGAAAGTCATCGAAATTCTTGAGATCCTTGCCCGCCCCGAAGGTGCTCAGAAAGCCCAGGAGGAACCAGCGTCCCGGAACCACGAGCCCCAGCTTTTCTTCCACGCGCTTCGACAGCTCCTGACCGAGAGGGCCGTCGACCAGAGCATTGACCTGAGTAGGAGAGCGCCCGGAGAACAGGGGCATGTCCAGAAGGTTCATGTCTGCCGCGAAGGCGGACACCGCGGAGTTGCTGGTGACGCTCATCTCGATATCACCGCGAGCCACGGCGCGCGGCTCGTCGCGTGCGGAGTACAGCTGACCGGATTCAAACAACTCTGCAACGACTTCGCCTCCCGTTTTTTCCGAGAGGCGCTGCATGAACGTTCGCAGGGTGATGTTGCGGACGTGGTTGGGGCCAGTATCGACAGAAATGCGGAACTTGATTTCCGCCATCGCTGGCGAGATCCAGGCAGCTGCGGCGAGCGCAGTTGACACTGCTACGGCCAGGACGCGTCTGCGGCTAAAAGATAAATCCATGAACTTCCCCTCCCGTTGAATTCTCACGCTACTTCCCTGCAGCCAGAGCGCCGTGAAGCCTCCGACCCTTCTCCTCCTGATGTCGAAAGCACGTTGACTTTGTACGGACAACCGGACAAAGTCAACTCAAGTTTTGGGCCTTCATTGAGGTTTTACAGGTGGGTTTGCTTTCGGGAATTCGAGTTCTGGCAGTCGAACAGTACGGCGCGGGACCATTTGGTACTCAAGCGCTCGCAGATCTGGGTGCAGAGGTCATCAAAATCGAGAATCCTCGTGAGGGAGGCGACGTCACGCGTTCCTTGGGGCCTTATTTCGATAAGCGACTTGGCGAAACATCATCGAGCCTGTTCTTCCAATCGATCAACCGAAACAAGAAGAGCGCATCGATCGATTTGTCGTCAGCGGAGGGACGCTCAGTCTTCCGCGATTTGGTACGCACGGCAGACGCGGTTGCATGTAACCTGCGCGGCGACGTCCCGGCTAAGCTCGGCATCACCTATGAAGCTTTGGCCGAAGTAAACCCGAAGATCGTCTGCTGTTTCCTTTCAGCCTATGGCCGGGAGGGTAGCCGCGCGAAGTGGCCGGGCTATGATTATCTTATCCAGGCAGAAACGGGCTACTTCTCCATTAACGGCGAGCCGAGCTCGCCGCCGTCCAGATTCGGACTTTCCATCGTCGACTTCATGAGCGGCTACTCCCTGGCACTGTCGGTAGTTGGCGGTGTGCTTAATGCTCGGGATACGGGCAAGGGCCGGGAGATCGACGTTTGTCTGTATGATGTCGGTCTCGCCAATCTCAACTACATGGCGGCCTGGGCGGCCAACGCCGGATATGAGCCAGAACGGATCGCAAGATCGGGTCACCCAACGCTCGTCCCTTGCCAGCTGTTTCGTACCGCGGATGGCTGGATCTTCATCATGGCCAACAAGGAGAAGTTCTTTCCGGCCCTATGTGACCGGCTGGGCGTACCGGGCCTTGCCGTCGACCCGCGCTTCCGCACATTCGAGGACCGCCGAAAGAACCGCGAAGCCTTGTCCGGCCTCCTGGATGACGCGTTCTCCGTTCGTACCACCGACGAGTGGCTGGAGATCCTCGCGGGTGTTGTTCCGGCCGCACCGGTTGCTGATATGCATCGTGCTCTTTCGTCTCCATTCACCGCTGAGCGTAAGATGGTTGTCGATATCGCCGCGAAGAATGGTGCTTCGCTTCAGGTAATAGGATCGCCATTTAGGACGGGCGATCCGTCTCCTGCCGTCGCAGCACCTGAGCTTGGAGAGCATACAAGAGACTTGCTGCTCGAGGCGGGTTATGATGATGCGAAGATTGAAGAATTGAAGCATCGCGGGGTTCTTGTATAAGCGGCGTCGACGCCGCTTTGAAAGGGAAGCGCAACGTTGGAAGCAATCTCAGGACCGCTTTTCCGACAATTGGCGCGGCTGCTCATCTCCGCGATCGATGACGGCGAAATCGCCGTGGGTGATACTCTACCTACTGAAGCCGAACTCGCTCAGCGTCATGGTGTCAGTCGTCACACGGTTCGCCAAGCACTTGCCGAACTGCGGACTCGCGGGATGATCGAGAGCAGGCAGGGTATCGGGTCGATCGTAGTGCGGCGAAGCTCTCCCGCCGCCTACACCGAAAACTATTCCTCGGTTGAAGAGCTGACACGCTTTGCCAAGGGAACCCCGCTGCATGTGATGTCCGTCGAGGACGTCGTCGCCGACGCCGAGCTTGCTGAAAAATTGCGGACGCGGGAGAAGCAGGGCTTCGTCCTCATCAACGGCGCGCGGTATGATCGCGAAAATGCGGATATGCCCGTCGGTTTGGTCGAAGTCTATGTCGACGCCACCTACGGCGGCATCCGCGATCATGCACGGCAGATGAATGTGTCGGTGGCAGAGACCATCGAGAAGCTCTACGGAATCTCGATTGCTCGCATCGAACAGGAGATTGCGGTCGAGTTGCTGACAGCAGACCAGGCTGCCTCGCTCGGCGTTGCGCCCGATACCCCGGCACTCGTGGTTCGCCGGTGGTACTCAGGGGACAACGGCCGCATCTTCGAGATAGCTTTCAGCCGCTATCCGATGGGCCGCTTTGCGTACCGCAATGTCCTCTTGCGGGGTGATCAGAAGCTCGGCATGAGCTAGCCGCAACCGGTACTCCGGTACTCCGGTACTCCGGTACTACGCGTGCCTGAGCGCCATAGCTCAAGAGCAACGCCCCACCTACAGATCCCCTGCCTCCGTGCCCCATCCATAGCCAAGAGACGATTGGACAACAGGAACACTCCGGCGGCGCTTTCCGCGCCGTGTACCACAGCCGCGTCATTCAACCCCGGCGAAGACCTTGAAGGTCGCAATGGCTGTTGCAACGACAGTCCCGGCCTGGTCCAGAACCTCCGCTTCCAGGAAACGGATCGAGCGCCCCTTCTTCAGGCAGCGGGCAACGCAATGAAGTTCTCCGCGGCCGGGGTTCAGGTAATTCACTGTAAGGCTCAGCGTTGAACTGGCCGCCTGCGCGCTAAAGTCAGCGCGGGCTGCAATGCCCATGGTGGTGTCAAGCAGCGTCGCGATCGCGCCGCCGTGGACGTCGCCCTTGCGATTCTGCAGCACCTCACGAGGCGGCAGCCTTGTCCTCGTCCCGTCGGAGTTTGCATCAAGTACTTCGATCCCCATCATTTCGACGAATGGAGAAAGACTCTCGAACTGGACGAGGGACATGGGCTGCCTCCGGGTGTCGCTTAATCAGACAGGATACGGCTGCCCGCCGAGTGTTGCGGTCGCCTCTTCCGCCCAGCGGATAACCTTCAGTCCAAATTCGGAGAACCGTTCCGGCGGCATGTCTCGCTCATCGGCCGTGAGCGTGATCGATCCACAGATTTCTCCGTCGCTTGCCCATACCGGGGCCGCGATGGAATTCACGCCGCGCCGCACGCCGCTTTCGGAGGTCGCAAAACGCCGCTGGCGAATGACCCTCACCCGCTCCAGGAAAGTCTCCTTGTCCACAGGATGATAAATAACCGTACCTCGACGGCTTTCCTGGAAGAGCTTCGCGAAGTCGTCCTGGGGCAGGAATGCGGCGATCGCCAGGCCACCTGCAGTCTGCGTCATGGGGAGCGAGCTGCCCATCTCGGCCGAGTAGGTCAGGCCGATATGTCCCTCGACACGGTCGAAATAGGTGATGAACGGGCAATTGTTCAGCACGAAAAAGGCATTGAAGCCGGTTTGATGTGCGGCTTGCCGCAGAATCGGGTGCAGGCTCCGCCGGGTCTGGTTTTGTGCGAGCACCCGCGAACCGATCTCCCACATCAGCAGTGAAGCCTTGTACTTGCGGGAGACCGGATCCTGCTCTGCGTATCCAAGTTCCACCAGCATGGCGAGCAGGCGCTGAACCGCGCTGATGTTCAACTCCATCTGGCGGGCAAGCTCAGTGATGCCCATTGGTTCGGCGGCTGCGCACAGTGTCTCCTGCAGCCGCAACGCCTTTCGTGCTGTTAAACTCATAACCCCGCCTCCTTGTATGTCACATAATGACATATTTGTTCGCATTTCGAAAGCCTCTTGCGCTCCACGCCTCGATATGTCAAATCGATATGAGACATGAGATGTCATTATTCGATAAAGGAGGGCGAATATGGAGATCGAGTTCAGTGGCGCATGGGAGCTGCCCGAGCACCTCGTCATGCTTCGTGAAACCGTCGCACGCTTCATGGCCACGGAGGTTCGCCCCCTGGAAGAGAAGCTGCCGCATGATGCTTACAGCCTTCCGCCCCATGAGCTTGCCGCTTTGCAGTCCAAGGCCCGCGCGGCTGGTCTTTGGTGCATGGCCTCGCCAGCCGAGTACGGCGGCGGTGGCCTTGGGCTTCTCGGCCAGGTGATCGTCGCTGAAGAAGCTGCGAAGTGCCGCATGGGCGCATACGTGCCGGCTTGCGGCGCTTTCGGCATCGATCCCCCGTCGGTGATCTGGCTCGGCACGGAAGAGCAGCGCCAGAAGTACGGCGTCATGGGCATCCAGGGCGGCAAGAAGAACTTCGTCGCGATTTCAGAAGCCTCGGGCGGTTCTGACCCCGCGCACAAGATCCAGACGCGCGCCGAGCGCGACGGCGATCACTACGTGCTCAACGGCACCAAGATGTGGATCACGGCGGCGGACAAGGCTGACTGGGGCATCGTCTTCGCGCGTACCGGTGAGGCCGGCAAGGGCGACGGCATTACGGCCTTCATCGTCGACCGCGATACGCCGGGCATCACCTGCAAGGAGATCGGCGTCATCCGCTCCTACGCCCCTTACGAAGTGAACTTCGACAATGTGCGCGTTCCGGTCGAGAACCGCCTCGGCGAGGAAGGTCAGGGCTTTGCGATCTGCCAGAAGTGGCTGGTCCACGCTCGCGTTCCTTACGCCGCTGCCGTGATCGGCATTGCGCAGGAAGCCGTGAAGATCGCGATCGACTGGGCGCGTGAGCGCAACGTTCACAAGTCGCGTCTTGCCGACAAGCAGGCGATCCAGTGGATGATCGCAGACAGCGAGATGGAACTGCGTGCCGCGCGGCTGCTCACCTACCAGGCGGCGTGGAACGGCGATCTCGGCCGCGACATCAAGATCGACGCGTCGATCGCCAAGGTGGTTGCAACTGAAACTGCTGGCCGTGTCATCGACCGTTGCGTCCAGATCCTTGGCGGTATGGGCGTTGCCCGCGAACTGCCGCTCGAGCGCTGGTATCGCGAACTGCGCATCAAGCGCATTGGTGAAGGCCCGTCTGAAGTGCACCGCATGGTGCTCGCTCGTCATCTGCTGCGAGGCTGATCATGGCGATCGATTTCGAACTTCAGGACGGTATCGCCCTTATTACCATCAACCGGCCCGAGCGCAGAAATGCGCTCGACGCTGAGCACTACGCCGCCCTGTCGCAGGCATGGTGCCGGGTGCGCGATGACAAGGACATCCAGGTTGCCGTCGTCACCGGCGCGGGAGATCGCGCGTTTTGCGCCGGCGCCGACATCAAGTCCTGGGTCGGTCGTGAAAGCCCGTTGTCGGAACTCTGGCTCACCCAGAAGGACAACCTTCTCAATCGCGGTCTCGAAGTCTGGAAGCCGGTGATTGCAGCCGTCAACGGAGCATGTGTCGGCGGCGGCATGACCTTGCTGCTCGGCACCGATCTGCGGGTCGCGGCACGGGGGGCCACGTTCTCCCTTGCTGAAGTCAAGCGCGGGATCATTGCTGCCAATGGCGGCACGCAGCGCATCATGAAGCAGCTGCCTTATGCGATCGCGATGGAAGTTCTTCTTCTCGGCGACACCATGGATGCGGAAACCGCGGCGCGGTGGGGCCTCGTCAATCGTGTCGTCGAGCCGGACGAGCTCCTGCCGACCGCGATGGAAATGGCACGCAAGATCCAAAAGAACGCTCCGCTCGCCGTACAGGCAGCCAAGGAACTGGCAATCCGATCGCAGGACCTGCCGCTGTCGGAGGGCCTGCGGATGGAGCAGTTCGTGAACCGCATTCTCCATCACTCGGAAGACACCCGCATCGCCCGCGAGGCGTTCACGGAAAAGCGCCAGCCCGAGTTCAAGGGTAACTGAGATGGAAGAGACGCACACAGCTTCTGCAAGCCTGCCGCTGAAAGGCGTCAGGGTTCTCGACCTGACCCAGATCTACAACGGTCCTTATGCGACCTTCCTCATGGCGATGGCCGGGGCCGAAGTCATCAAGGTCGAGCCGATCGGCGGTGAATATTTGCGCAAACGCGACGCAAAGTCCGGCGCGTTCATGCCGTTCGCCATGCTGAACGCATGTAAGGGCTCCATCTCCCTGAATCTGAAATCGGATAAGGGGAAGGACCTGTTCCTCAAGCTTGTTGAGGACGCCGACGTCGTGGTCGAAAATTACTCGCCCGGCGTCATGGACCGGCTCGGCCTCGGATGGGACGTCCTGCGCGCTCGCAACCCGCGGATCATCTTCGCGTCGGGATCCGGCTACGGACAGGATGGCGGTTACCGCGACCTGATGGCGATGGATCTCACCGTGCAGGCAATGTCGGGCGTCATGAGCGTGACGGGCTACCCTGATGGACCGCCCACCAAGTCTGGTGCCGCGCTCTGCGACTTCTTCGGCGGCGTCCATCTGTATGGCGCAATCGTCACCGCCCTCTATCGCCGTGCAACGGAAGGCGTCGGCGCGCGTGTCGAAGTGGCGATGCTGGAGGCGGTCTATCCGACAATGGCCTCCAACATCGGCATGATCTACGGCGCGCGCAATGACATTCCACTTCGGACCGGCAACCGTCATGGCGGCTTGTCCCTTTGCCCCTACAACGTCTACCCGACGGCGGACGGCTACATCGCGATCATCTGCAACAGCGACAAGCACTGGCACGGCCTGCTGGAAGCGATGGGTCGGGCCGACCTGATTGAAGATCCGCGCTTTACAGCGATGCGCGACCGCGTTGCCAACATGGATATCGTCGATGAACTCGTCGGCGAGTTCACGAAACAGCATCCCAAGGAAGACCTCTCCCGCCTGCTGCAGGACCACAAGGTTCCCAATGCGCCGGTTCGCGATCTAACTGAGGTGATCGAGGACAAGGTGCTGCGCGAGCGGGGTACTCTTCTTGATGTGGATCATCCCGTCTTCGGCAAGATCACTGTACCGACCTCTGCGCTGCGCTTCGCTGAGACCGAAACGCGCGAGTATGTGTGCTCGCCGCAATACGCCGTCGACAACGAGCGCATCTACCGCGGCCTCGGCGTCACCTCCGAAGAGCTGGCTGAACTTTCCCGGGAGGGTGTCATCTGATGCGCGGAGAGACTGTCATCGCCGGCGTTGGCAACACACGCTACGGCAAGCACCCGGAGCGCGACAAGGTCGACCTGATTGTCGAAGCATCGAGAACCGCCATCGCCGATGCCGGCATCTCGAAGGACATGATCGACGGTGTTTTCGTCAAGATCGCCAATGCCGCCCCTACGGTCCTCTACGGCCAGAAGGTATCTGAGGCGCTAGGGCTCCAACCAAAGATCGGCTGTGCCCTCGACCAGGGCGGTGCCGCGAACGTCAGCCTCCTTACCTACGCTGCGCTTGCCATCCAGGCTGGCATGATCGACGTCGCGCTCGTCTGCTACGGCGACACCGCGCGTACCGGCTCGCGCGCCGTCTATCACCGTCCGCGCGGCGACGACGCACTGGTGGGGTGGTATTCGACCGCAGCCGGCTACGCGATGATCCACCAGGCATACCGGCAGCGCTATCAGACGCCGGACGAACATTTTGGCATCATCGCGGTTACGGCCCGGGCTCACGGCGCGGACAACCCGGATGCGCATCTTCGCGCGCCGCTGACAATGGAAGATTACCTTGCTGGTCCCTATGTCGTTGAACCACTGCGCCGGGATGATTGCTGCCTCGTCTCCGACGGTGGCGCTGCCATCATCCTGATGAGTGCGAAACGTGCTCGCGAGCTGGCAAATACCCGCGCTGTCCCGGTGCTCGGCGTCGGCCAGGCGCAGGAGAGCTGGGAGGTGCACCTCCGGCCAGACCTGCTGCGTACGAAAGCGGCGGATTCGGCTGAAATGGCCTTCCGCATGGCAGGCATTCGTCGCGAAGACATTTCCGTTGCCCAGCTCTACGACTGCTTCACCGTGACCGTCCTCCAGACCATCGAGGACTACGGTCTGGCACCGCGAGGCGCGGCTGGCGCGCGTGCGATTTCGGAAGGAATTGGCATCGGCGGCTGGCTTCCACTCAACACCTCGGGCGGTCTGTTGTCCGAAACAGGAACGCCCGGACTGCAGCTCATTATCGAAGCGGTGCGGCAGATGCGGGGAGAAGCGCGCCTTCAGGTTCCGTCTGCCCGGTTTGCTCTCGTTTCCAATCAGGGCGGTTCCATGCACACCCACGCAACACTCATCCTGGGGCAACCCGAATGACGACGCCCCAGCCAACCCTGACCCCAATTACCCGACCCTACTGGGACGCCCTCGAACAGGGCAGGCTCACCTTCCAAAAGTGCGAGGAGTGCGATCATTCCTGGCTGCCGGCGCGTGAATGTTGCCCCGCCTGCCTGTCTCCTGCCTGGCGCCGTGTCGACGCCAGGGGCAACGGCCGCATCGTTTCGTGGGTGGTCTATCACACCGCCTACGCGGACCACCTCAAGGCACGGGTGCCCTACAACGTCGCGATCGTGGAACTCGAGGAAGGCCCTCGCCTCCTGACCTCCATCGTCGACTGTGAGCACGCCGCACTGCAAGTGGATGCCCCTGTCCAGCTGAAGATCGTGCCCGAACACGGGGTCTCCCTGCCGCTCTTTGTCCTGTCATCCGGATCGCGCCCATGAAAGTACTAGTCCCAGTCAAGCGGGTCGTAGACTACAACGTTAAGATCCGTGTGAAGTCGGACGGCTCTGGCGTCGAGCTTGCCAACGTCAAGATGTCGATGAACCCGTTCGACGAA
>Ga0180217_1000869_pt1 | contig 39246 bp, 34 predicted proteins | sample eDN3rd37CBELigOP_FD_128521 | JGI IMG/M metagenome (GOLD analysis project Ga0180217, IMG submission 128521) | Enriched Organic Plus compost microbial communities from Emeryville, California, USA - eDNA 3rd pass 37_C BE-Lig OP (version 2) (version 2) ...
ATATCTGATAGAGCCGTTTTCGCTGCTGGATCCCAGTTAATGATACGTTCCCCACGATAAATTAAGCCTTTTTCATATAATTTAACGAATACTTCTTTTACCGCATCTGATAAACCTTTATCTAATGTAAAACGTTCACGAGAATAGTCTAATGCTAACCCAAGCTTCGCCCATTGATCGCGGATATGGCTAGCGTATTCTTCTTTCCATTCCCATGTTTTTTCAAGGAATTTTTCACGTCCAAGATCATATCTAGAGATACCATCTTCACGTAATTTTTGTTCTACTTTTGCTTGTGTCGCAATTCCTGCATGGTCCATCCCTGGTAACCAAAGAGCATCATAGCCTTGCATGCGTTTCATACGAATTAAAATATCTTGTAACGTTGTATCCCAAGCATGACCTAAGTGTAATTTACCTGTAACATTCGGAGGTGGAATTACGATGGAATATGGTTGTTTCCCGCTTTCAGGTTGTGCTTCGAAAAATTTACCTTGTAGCCACCATTCATAGCGACCTGCTTCAATACTTTGTGGATCATACTTAGTTGGCATAGATAGATTTTGTTGTTCTTCTGTCATATTGACTCCTCCTTATACAATTTTGGGATAGCGAATAAAATCCATAATCAATTTCTTCTAAAACTTTTAACTAATTTCTAAGAATATTACTTCTTTATTGGATAATTGTTGCTAAAGAAAAAAACTCCTTCATCCTATAAAAGGACGAAGGAGTTTTGATTATCAAATTCGCGGTACCACCTTTAGTTCCGAGTTTAGAACATCCTTACTACAAGTATGTTCAATTAAATACTCGGCTCTCAATTTGCTAACGGGTTTTACCCGGCAATTTGCTACTATAATTTCACAAATGCTGCTCCAAGGCTACCTTCAAATGATTACTAGCAGAAACTTTTCAGCTACCGTTTCCTCTCTATCGCAAGCAAGAACATTTTACTCTTCCTCTTCAACGCATCAAACATTATTCACTTGAACTTTGATTTAATCTTTTCCTATTCATTATGAAGCTCACCTAAATAAGATAAACAAGATTTATAACCAAAGTATAACTGTTCTTAACTTATAATATACCATCAACAGTTTTCAAGTGACAACATTTAAAAAAAAGATAACAAAATTTTGAACTAATCGAGCTTATAAAGTAGATATTGCCATTCAGCTTGCAAAAGCTTGTTATATTTTATACAAATATAATCAACGTTATTTAAGGTATCCTATGGCTCGATCAACCATTAATCACGGTAAATTTTATTTGAAACATTTAGTATTGTATAGGATTCTGTAAGTTCATTATAGAAATCATCCGCATCTGTAGGGAAATATTGATTATTCGCTTCCACTACTTTTTCAATTTCTTTGATTTCAGCTTTTTGATCAACAATTTTTTGTTTATCAATATCGACTATAATTGATTCATCACTAACATCATAATTTGCATCAACCTTCAAATTAGGGCTTTCATGTGTTTTCTCTTCAAAATTCACCTGAGTTATTGTATCGTTTTTGAATTCTGATTCTGCTACTGGTTGTCCTTCTGTTAGACCAGTTGGACTTTCTTCTGGAGACTGTGGTTGTTCAGGGAAAATTCCGTCCGTTCCCCCAAAATGAATCTCTTCTGTATAAGTCGATTCTTCTTTTTCCAAGAAGTCTTCGTAAGTTGGTGCAACTTCAATTTGAGGTGATTCTGGCTCTGGATTGTCCGGTACATCTGCTATAGGAATAGCTTCTTGAAGGACTGGTCTCTCTGGCATTGGTGGTTGTTGGAATTCAACTGGTTGCTGTTCATATTGAAATAACCCACCTTCTACTGCTTCGTCAAATTGGCAATCCACATCCCACTTAAACGTACAATTTGATCCATCATAAATTAGTGTGGATACATCATTCACACATACTTGTGGCGAACAATCATAGGCAACTTTTTCACGAGGAAGGTCTACCTCTAGAGGTAATGCATATTCGAAGTACCCATTATTCCCTTCAAACTCAAGTTCTTCAATGTAAGTGCCATCGCCATACTCAGGTATTTCATCCGGATTAAAGCGAGCGATTGCCGCAATATGATAGATACCAACCAAACGCACAGAATCTTCAGTTTCAATTTGCTGCCAAACTGGTTTAACATCTACAGAAAGAACTTCTTCAACAACACCTAACTGTTCTGGAAAAACGAATTGCGTCATCATATCCCAATTAATTTTTTGCACCTGGCATCCCTCCAGTAACTACCATATGCTTGAAGATTATAAGTATGCTTAACTATCTAGGATTTATCACACATGTGTAATCTAGATGAACTTTTTTCTTGAAAAGATAAGAGGATTAAATTGAAGCTCTTTTTATAAAAAGGAATTTTATAAAAAAAAGAGCATCCTTTTCTTCAAATGAATGAAAAAGATACTCTTTATAGTTTAATTATTTTGCAAGCTTAGCAAATACATTATGGAATGCTTGTACTGTTTTAGCAATATGCTCTTCAGTATGTGCTGTTGAAATAAACAAGCCTTCAAATTGTGAAGGTGGTAAATAAATACCTTCTTCAGCCATTAATTTAAAGTATTCCGCAAATAATGCTAAATCAGATGTTTTGGCAGATTCAAAATCTACAACATCCTCATTTGTTAAAAATAGTCCAATCATAGAACCTGCACGATTAACCGTATGAGGGATATTATACTTAGTTGCTGCTTCACGAATACCAGCCTCTAATTGATCTCCAAGTTTTGTGAAATGTTCATAAGATTCTGGTGTCAAACGAGATAATGTCTCTATACCCGCTGTCATTGCTAAAGGGTTACCTGATAATGTACCTGCTTGATATACATTACCAGCAGGAGCGATATATTCCATAATTTCACGTTTACCAGCAAATGCACCTACAGGCAGTCCACCACCCACTACTTTACCTAAACATGTTAAATCAGGTGTTATACCATAGTAACCTTGTGCACAATGGTAATCAACACGGAAACCAGTCATTACCTCGTCAAAAATAAGAACTGTTCCATAATCTTCGGTTAATTTACGTAAACCTTCCAAAAAGCCAGGTTTTGGCGGTACTACACCCATGTTTCCAGCTACAGGTTCTACAATTACACCAGCAATTTGTTTACCAAATTTTTCAAATACAATCTGAGCTGCTTCTAAATCATTGTAAGGGACTGTCATTGTGTTTTTGGCGATGTCAGCAGGAACCCCTGGGCTATCTGGTAAGCCAAGAGTAGCTACACCTGAACCCGCTTTGATTAATAGAGAATCCCCGTGACCATGGTAAGATCCTTCAAATTTTAATATAATATCACGACCTGTATAACCACGTGCTAGACGTAATGCTGCCATAGTTGCCTCTGTACCAGAAGAAACAAAACGAACCATCTCAACTGAAGGTACACGATCAATCACGAGTTGAGCTAATTTATTTTCCAAAAGAGTTGGTGCACCAAAAGAAGAACCTTTTGCTGCTTGCTCTTGAATAGCCGCGACTACATCTGGATGTGAGTGACCTAAAATAAGTGGGCCCCAACTTAATACATAGTCAATATATTCATTGCCATCGATATCTTTAATGATGGCTCCTTTACCAGATTCCATGAAAATAGGATCTGTGTTTACAGATTTAAATGCACGAACTGGACTATTTACACCACCGGGCATTAAATCGATTGCTTCTGAGAATGCTTGAATTGATTTTTCATATGTCATAATTATTTTTCCTCCAACCAGCGAGCAACATCTTTTGCATGATAAGTTAAAATCATATCTGCACCAGCACGTTTCATTCCTAGTAATGTTTCCATTACGATTGGTCTTTCTTCAATCCAACCATTTTGTGCTGCTGCTTTAATCATTGCATATTCACCTGAAACGTTATACGCAACTATTGGTAAAGTATAATTATTACGAACATCACGAATGATGTCTAAGTAGGATAAAGCAGGTTTAATAATTAAGAAATCTGCTCCTTCTTCAATGTCCGATTCAGCTTCACGAAATGCTTCTAAACGGTTTGCTGGGTCCATTTGATATGTTTTACGGTCACCAAATTGAGGAGCACCATCCGCTGCATCACGGAATGGACCATAGTAAGCAGATGCATATTTCACTGCATAAGACATAATCGGTACATCTTCGAATCCAGCTTCATCTAAAGCGGCACGAATGGCTGCAACAAAACCATCCATCATATTAGAAGGTGCGATAATATCAGCACCAGCTTTTGCTTGAGAAACTGCAGTTCGTGCTAAAATATCTAGTGAAGGGTCATTTAATATTTTTTCGCCTTCCACAACTCCACAGTGTCCATGATCAGTGAATTCACATAAACATGTGTCTGCAATGACAAGTAACTCAGGATGACGTTCTTTAATTTGGCGCGTTGCTTTTTGAACAATACCATGATCATGGAAAGCACCTGTTCCCACAGCATCTTTTTCAGCTGGTAAACCAAATAGAATGACTGCTGGAATTCCTAGCTCTACAACTTCATCTACTTCTGCATTTAACGTGTCTAAAGAAAATTGGAAAACGCCCGGCATAGAACTTACTGGATTCTTAATATTTTCGCCTTCCATAACAAATATCGGGTAGATTAAATCTTCTTTGTGTAAATAAGTTTCTTTAACCATGGAACGCATTGCTTGTGATGAACGAAGACGACGATGTCTTCTGAAATTAAGTTCTGTCATGTTTATTTTCCTCTCTTTTTCGAATTTCTTCTAGTACTGCTAACATTGTATATTTAGTTGGTTTATATGTAACATGAGCTCCATAGTGTTCAATTCTCGCTGCAGTAATATGACCAATACTTGCATAGCTCGCTTTACCCCACCCAACAATAGGAGCGATATATTTGGCAAATACATCTACAGCAGAAGGGCTTGCAAATATGATAATTGGTTGCTCTTTCGTTTGAATCAGTTGAATAAACGAGTCAATTGTAGACAGATTTTCATGAGTATCATAAATAGTCCATTCTGTTAGTTCAAAGGGTAACCCTTTTTTTAATGTATCTTTTGCTTTACTTCCTCTTAAGAACAAACAACTTGGATGCTCTCCTACTAGTTGTGGAAATTCGTTAATAAAAACATCTGCACTAAAAACAGTAGGTATAAAACTTACATCGAAATGATTTTCTTTTAGTAATTGTGCTGTTTTAGAACCAACTGCTGCAATTTTCCCACTAAAATCGGATGGATTCAACTGATGACGCTTAAGTTTCTTAGAAAAAGCATCAACTGCGTTTTGACTAGTAAATATTAACCAATCAAAATTTCGGGCTAGTTCTAACTTGTGCTGATCATCTTCAATTATTTCAGCCGTTTCAATAAGTGGATAAAGTACTGGTTCTCCACCAAGTTTCTGAATCTCATAAAGGACAGTCGTTGTTTTAGAAGATCCTGTTACAACGACTGTTTTCCCTTCGAGTGGTTTAAGCATTTAGCTCAGCCTTTACTTTTTGAATCAGGTCAAATGCTCCTTGCTCTGTTAACTTTTGGGCAACTTCTTTCCCAAGTTTTTCAGGATTTGTTCCTGTTAAAGTTTCTTTATATATAATAGAAGAATCAGGCGCTGCTACAAGCCCAGTGAAAGTAATAGTTTCCCCATTAGTTGTTGCATACCCAGCAATCGGTACCTGGCAACCACCATCCATTGCTGCTAAGAATGCTCGTTCTGCATGAGCTTCATTCCATGTGATTGAATCAGTTAATTTGGCTAATTCAGCTAATAGTTCTTTATCTTCTGCACGGCACTCGATTCCAAGCGTTCCCTGAGCAACAGCCGGTAAACAAACATCTGTATCCAAATATTCAGTTACAACATCGTCATTCCATCCTAGTCGTTTCAGCCCTGCAGCGGCTAAAATAATTGCATCATAACCCTCAGTTTTTAATTTTGATAAACGTGTATCTACATTGCCTCGAATCCATTTAATTTCAAGGTCTGGTCTTGCTTGTAGAAGTTGCGCACTACGACGTAGTGAACTTGTCCCAACAACTGCTCCCTGAGGTAAATCCGCAAATTTTATATGGCCGTTAGAAATAAAAGCATCTCTAGCATCTTCACGAGGAGGGATACAGCCAATTACTAACCCTTCTGGCAGTACAGCAGGCATATCCTTCATTGAATGGACAGCAAAGTCAATTTCTTTGTCATAAAGGGCTTGTTCAATTTCTTTTACAAATAAGCCTTTTCCACCGACTTTAGATAATTGTACATCTAAAATACGATCTCCTTTTGTCACGATTTCCTTTACTTCAAACTCAAAAGGTACTCCAGCGTTTTTTAATTCGTTTATGAACCAGTTTGTTTGTGTTAGAGCTAACTTACTTTTTCTTGAACCAACAATAATTTTTCTCATTGATGAGCCTACCTTTCTATTCAAAACACTTTTGGCTTAGTTACACTGTTCCGAGTACTCCTCGAATAAGAGACATTGCCAGAAGTTTAATAATTATAAACAAGCAGGGATTATACCCTTACCCAGTAAACTAATACCAGATGTGGAAGTCAGATAACTTACTTCCTAAAAAGAAATTAATTACGACAAGTAAAAATGTATAAATTTGAGCCCATGCAAAATTCAACCCAGTCAATTTCCCTTTTTGGTGTAACAATATAATTGTTAAATAAATAATTGTAATAATAAATGAACCTAATATTTTCACATCAAAAACGGATAATGCATCTAGTTTTAAAAATGCCCATTCTAGACCTAGTAATAAACTAATAAAAATAATTGGTACTCCGACTAAATTCGAATAAAACATCCACTTACTTGTTTGATGTAAGTCTGGTAACCTAGACCACAACTTTGTATACTTCTTCTTCTTTAACAATCTATATAGTATTAAATATAAAACTGAAAATACAAAGGATACTGAAAATGTTGCATATGAAAGAATTGCAAAAGAAATATGAATAAATAACATCTCAGATTCTAAAGATTCCACTAACGGATTTTCCACTTGTGCTGGTGCAAACAAATGAATTGTGACAAAAACAAACCCTAACACATTGATAAAAAATACGGGTAAATCAACACGGGCGATACAATGCAAAATTATTGAAAGTGTCACAAGCAACCAAGCATAAAAATAAATTCCTTCTGTTAACGAAAGAATTGGAAATCGTTTGGTCTCGATAATGTAAAGTACAAAGAAAATTGTTTGCAGTATCCAAACAATAGAAATTAGCCAAAATCCATATCGGCGAAATTTTAAACGTTTATAGAAAAAGTCAATGAAATAAAAAACGATACCTGTTGCATATAGTACAACCATTATTTCATAAAGCCTAGCCATCGCTAATTGTGTCATTTTGCTACCCTTCTTCATCTTTTACAACTTTTAATGAGCTAATACTCTTATTTACAATTTTTGCGTAATTTTATGTATAAATTCCAATAGTGAACTTGTGAAATCATAAGTTCTTTAAAAAATAAGCGTTCTCGTATCTATTATTTTAACATACAGATACGAAAACGCCTCAGTTTCTTATTACGCCATGACTGAATTAACACTGGTCTTATACGTGTAAATTTATTGAGACTTGTAAAAACTTTTGGTTTTAGAAACAAATCTTAACATCAAATTAGAATGACAATTTCCCATCTAAAACGCCATTTTTTTGTGAATCATCGATAAACGCTTTCTCTTTCTGTTGTTGCGCGTTTACTTCTTGAATTACCTCTTCTTCTATCCCAAAGATTTGTTGGAACAATTGAAGCTGTTGATTTGCTTTTGGTGAATTTGCCAACTCTTTCGCTTGTAAGATTGGCTCCTTCAAAAGCTGATTAATGATGGATTTCGTATGTTTATTTAAAATTTTGAGTTCACGCTCAGTTAAAGTTGGTAATTTGTTTTCTAAACTTATCATCGTTTCTTGTTGGATATGATTTGCCTTTTTACGAAGCGCAGAAATTACAGGTACAACTCCAAGAGTAGCAAACCAATCCTTAAATTGGAGAACTTCTTGTCCAATCATATCTGTTATTTCTTTAGCTGCCTGTTCTCGTTCAGCTAAATTTGCCTCAACAATACCTTGTAAATCATCAATATCATATAAGAATACACTTGGTAAATTACTAATCCGTGGATCGATATCTCGTGGAACCGCAATATCAACCATGAATAATGGTTTACCTTTACGTAAACGTTCAACAAATTGCATTAATTCATAATCAATGACATAATCTGTTGCACCTGTTGAACTGATTAATATATCAGCTTCTAACAGCATACATTGTAATTCTTGCATTGATTTTGCATCCCCATGAAATTTAGATGCAAGCTTCTCTGCTTTTTCAAAAGTTCGGTTAACAACGGTTACTTTGCCTACACCGTTACCATATAAATTTTGAATAGCAAGTTCACCCATTTTACCAGCACCTAAAATTGCTACATGCTTATTCTTTAATGAACCAAAAATCTTTTTAGCAAGCTCTACTGCAGCATAAGACACAGATACTGCATTTTCATTTATCGTTGTTTCATTATGAGCACGTTTAGCAAATGTAACAGCCTGTTTAAATAAATGATTATAAATAGTACCAGTTGTACCAACTTCTTGAGCTTCTAAAAAACTCTTCTTAACTTGTCCAAGAATTTGAGTCTCACCTAACACCATTGAGTCGATTCCTGACGTAACACGGAATAAATGATGTAGAGATTCCTCATCTTCTCGGATATATAAATGTTGGTCAAATTGATCAACCGGAATATCGAACCACTTCGCTAAAAATTGTTTAATATAATAACGACCAGTATGCAATTGATCTACCACTGCATAAATTTCAGTTCGGTTACAAGTAGAAACAATAACATCCTCTAATATGCTTTTTTCATTTTTTAATGCGGCCATCGCATTCGGTAGATCACTCTCAATAAATGACAGTTTTTCTCGAATTTCGACTGGCGCAGTTTTATAATTCAAGCCTACTACTAGTGTATGCATGAACTTTTACACCTCACACGATCTATTTCATAGTTTTTATTTTAACATAAAGAAAGCGTTATCCACACTATTATTGTGAACATGCAATGAAATTATTAATCATTTTTAATTTAGAATTATTCTAAAGTAAGTGTAACAAATATTACATTTCGTTTCAATAAAGATCGCTTATAAAGTAATATTGCGAATATTTGTTTTGTCTAAAAATAGTATATGTAGAGGTTTTTCTACTTAATCCGACAAAATGCACTAGTGATCACACTAGTGCATTTTAATATGTAGGTGTTACATTCGTTTTTCAATTTCTTGCCAAGCTTGTTCAAAACCTAGACCTGTTTCAGATGAGAAAATAATTAAAGGATCATTTTTATCCATTTCTAATGTTTCTCTAACTATTTTTTTATGATGTTCCAATTTTCCCTTTTTAATCTTATCCGCTTTAGTCGCAATAATAATTGCAGGAATGTTGTAATACTTTAAGAAATCATACATCATCACATCATCATTTGTTGGTGGATGACGTAAATCAACGATTAATACAACAGCACGTAAAACACTACGCGCTGTTATATATCGTTCAATCATTTTTCCCCAAGCTTCTCGTTCACTTTTCGAAACTTTTGCGTAACCATAACCAGGTACGTCAACAAAAAACAATTGTTCTTCGATTTTATAAAAGTTTAAAGTTTGAGTTTTACCTGGTTTTGATGAAATACGAGCTAATGCTTTTCTTCCAATCATTTTATTGATAAATGAAGATTTACCAACGTTTGATCTACCAGCTAGTGCAAATTCAGGAAGTCCATCTTCTGGATACTGCTCTGGCTTTACGGCACTGATGACCATTTCTACATTATGGACTTTCATTTTTTAAAAACCTCCAACAAGTGCTATTTTAAGCACTTCTTCTGCAGATGATACAGGTTTAAACGTAAGTTGTTCACGAATACTCTCTGGAATATCATCAATATCTTTTTCATTATCCTTTGGAATAATGATTGTAGTTAACCCTGCACGGTGAGCACCTAATGATTTCTCTTTTAAACCACCTATAGGTAGTACGCGACCACGCAAAGTAATTTCACCTGTCATACCAACTTCACGTTTGATTGGTTTATTTGAAATTGCTGAAACTAATGCAGTTGCCATCGTAATCCCTGCAGAAGGACCATCTTTCGGCACCGCGCCTTCAGGTACATGAATATGAATATCATTTTGGTCAAAATAATCAGGACTAATTTCTAATTTATTAGAAAGAGAACGGACATAAGATAACGCTGTTTGAGCTGATTCTTTCATTACGTCCCCTAGTTTACCTGTTAAGATTAATCTACCCTTCCCAGGAGTTAATGAAACCTCTATTTGTAACGTATCTCCACCAACAGTTGTGTATGCTAGACCAGTTGCAACACCAACTTGGTTTTCTTCCTCTGCTTGACCGTAGTGGTAACGGTGCTTACCAAGCATCTCTTCTAATACTTTAGAGTTAACAGTTACACGTTTTTTCTCACCTGTAACGATGATTTTGGCAGCTTTACGACATAGGGCCGCTATTTGTCTTTGAAGACTTCGTACCCCAGCTTCTCGTGTATAGTAACGGATTAAATCGACAATTGCTTCATCTTTAATTGCAAGTTGTGTTTTTTTCAATCCATTCTCACTAATCTGCTTTGGAATTAGATGGTTTTTCGTAATCATTATTTTCTCAATCTCTGTATATCCAGCTATCGAAATAACTTCCATACGGTCAAGTAATGGTCCAGGAATAGTACTTAAATCATTTGCAGTAGCAATGAACATTACCTGCGATAAATCATATGGTTCTTCAATATAATGATCACTGAATGTACTATTCTGTTCAGGATCTAATACCTCTAACATTGCTGCGGAAGGATCGCCTCTGAAATCATTTGACATTTTGTCAATTTCATCAAGTAAAAAGACTGGATTTACGGTACCTGCCTTTTTCATCCCTTGAATAATTCGACCTGGCATCGCACCAACATACGTTCTGCGGTGTCCACGAATTTCAGACTCATCTCGTACACCACCTAATGAAGCACGGACAAAATTACGGTTTAAACTCTCTGCAACGGAACGTGCTAAAGATGTTTTACCTACCCCTGGAGGTCCTGCTAAACACAGAATAGGACCACGAACAGAGTTCATGAGCTGACGAACAGATAGATATTCCAAAATACGCTCTTTTACTTTTTCTAAACCATCATGGTCTCGATTCAATATTTCTTCTGCAAGCGATATATCTAATCGGTCTTCCGTACTTTCTTTCCACGGAACTGTAACAAGCCATTCAATATAATTTCGAATTACGCCACTTTCTGCACTTGCAGCAGGTAGTTTCTCGTATCGATCCAATTCTTTTAAAGCAACTCGTTGTGTAGATTCTGGCATACCGGCATTTTCAACACGTTTACGTAGCTCTGCTACTTCACCTGTTTTACCTTCTCGATCGCCTAGTTCAGCTTGAATCGCCTTCATTTGTTCACGCAAATAATATTCTTTTTGCGTACGTTCCATCGCTTGCTTAACCTTAGAATTAATTTTCTTTTCTAGGTTTAGCACTTCTTGTTCATCATGAAGTCGAATAATCAAATGGTCTAATCGTTTTTTTACATTGAAGATTCCCAATACTTCTTGTTTTTCGGCTATCTTAAATGGTAAATGAGAGGCCACAATATCTGCAAGTCGACCTGGCTCTTCAATATCTAATATTGAGTCGATTGTTTCTGTGGTGATTTTATTTGATGATTTGGCGTACTTTTCGAAATAGCTCACTAATGTACGCATTAATGCTTCAATTTCAGCATCTTTATTTTTATCGTCTTCGTGAATTTCTAAATCAACCGTCGTAAAATCTTTTTGCTCTTGATAGTTGCCCATCTTAGCACGGCTAATCCCCTCCACTAGTATGCGAAGAGTACCGTTTGGAAGTTTCAACATTTGTTTCACATTCACTAAAGTTCCAATTGAATAAAGCTCATCTTCTTTTGGTTGTTCAACACGTAAATCTTTCTGTGTTGCTAAGAAGATTTGATTATCATTTAACATTGCATGTTCTAATGCAGCTACCGAACGAGCTCTCCCAACATCAATATGTAAAACCATTGAAGGGTAAACTAATAAACCACGTAGTGGTAACAGCGGTATATTTTCTATTGTTTTACTCATGCGGGCATTCACCTCCATCCACGTTTTCCGTAACAACCCGCTTTGTTAGTATGTCTTAAAAACTAAACATTTCACTTACATAATCATAGTAATTTTTGTAATGAGAAATTCTTATCTCATTGATTCATTTTATCCTACCTACTACTTATTATGTAAATAAATACTCAAAATAGACGTCTGTGTAAAAACTTTAATTTGTGAGAAAGAGCTGACTTACGACAAGCGTTTAAACGCTAGTACGAAGTCAGCTCTCCATCTAACTATTGCTAACTCAAGCTAATTAAGCTGAAGTTTTTGTATCATTTTGTTCTAATTCTGTACCATCTTCAAGGATTAGTTTTGGTGTTGCTTTATCTGTAATTGTTTCTTTCGTCACGATACATTTGACAATATCTTCACGAGAAGGAAGTTCAAACATCATATCAAGCATTGTCGATTCAATAATTGAACGTAGTCCACGTGCACCTGTTTTACGTTCAATTGCTTCTTTAGCAATTGCTATCAATGCTTCATCATTAAATTCTAACTCAACTTTGTCAAGCTCAAGCATTTTTTGATACTGTTTCACTAGAGCATTTTTTGGTTCAGTTAAAATTTGAACTAAAGCTTCTTCATCTAATTGTTCTAGAGATGCTAAAACTGGTAAACGTCCAATAAATTCAGGAATTAAACCAAATTTAAGTAAATCTTCAGGAATCAATTGAGAAAGAAGAGATGCTTTATCCTCTTCAATTTTCTTCGGATCAGAACCAAATCCAATTACTTTACGACCCTGACGGCGTTTAATAATTTGTTCAATACCATCAAACGCTCCGCCTACGATAAATAGAATATTAGTTGTATCTATTTGTAAAAATTCTTGATGAGGGTGTTTTCTACCACCTTGTGGAGGAACACTTGCTACAGTTCCTTCAAGAATTTTAAGTAATGCTTGTTGAACACCTTCGCCAGATACATCTCGTGTAATAGAAGGATTTTCAGATTTACGAGCTACTTTATCGATTTCATCTATATAAATAATTCCTTTTTCTGCACGTTCAATATCATAATCAGCTGCTTGTATTAATTTAAGAAGGATATTCTCAACATCCTCCCCAACATAACCCGCTTCTGTAAGTGAAGTAGCATCTGCAATTGCAAATGGCACATTTAAAATTCGAGCTAAAGTTTGTGCAAGAAGTGTTTTCCCACTACCTGTTGGTCCAATTAAGACGATGTTTGATTTTGATAATTCTACATCATCGATTTTACTGTTCGAATTAATACGTTTATAGTGATTGTACACTGCTACAGCTAATGCTTTTTTGGCGCGCTCTTGTCCAATAACATATTCATCTAAAATCGATAAAATTTCTTTTGGTTTCGGGATTTCTTGGAAATCGATTTCTTCTTCAACCCCTAATTCCTCTACAACGATTTCAGAACACAGCTCTATACATTCGTCACAAATGTATACGCCCGGTCCAGCTACTAGTTTACGTACTTGTTCTTGTGGTTTTCCACAGAACGAGCACTTTAAATTGCCTTTTTCATCATTAAATTTGAACAATGTGCTTCACCCCTATTCAAGCAACAATCTTACAAGATTCTGTAATCATTATCAAATAAGTTGTTTTATGTAAGCTCATTATTAGATATATTATGAGCTTTTTTTATCTATGTATTATTCAGTATGTCAGAATTAAATGATTCTCACCACTAAAAATATGGTTTAAATGCAAAAATTATTAACAATCTGAATTTTCCTAGTTTGAAAACAAGGTACGGTAATATGCCGTACCTTGTTAATTATTTAATATTAAACTAACATGTTATATTTTTACAAGCAATAATATTGTACTAGAAGCGGAAATTATTCTGTGATTTTAGCGTTTTCAACTAATAATTCTACAGTTTTTTGAGTACGAATATCGTTCTCTAAAATTTCTGTATTTCCACCTAGTGCACCTACGATTTGATCCGCAGTCATACCGAATTGAGCAGACATTTTTTCTAATTCAGCTTTTACATCTTCTTCAGTTACTTCGATGTTTTCAGCTTTAGCAATTGCTTCTAATACTAATGAAACACGCACGCGGTTTTCAGCTTCTGGACGCATTTGTTCATGTAAAGCATGCTCGTCTTGACCTGAGAATTGATAGTAAAGATCTAAAGTCATACCTTGCATTTGTAAGCGTTGACCAAACTCATCGATCATACGGTGAATTTCATTGTGAATCATGCTTTCAGGAATTTCAAGTTCAGCATTTTCTGCAGCTTTTTCTACTAATTCGTCACGTAATGTGCTTTCAGCATCTGCTTTCTTTTGCTCAACAGTTTGTTCTTTAATTTTCGCACGTAATGCTTCTAAAGATTCGACTTCTGGGTCAATTTCTTTAGCGAATTCGTCGTTTAATTCTGGAAGAACTTTTGTTTTAACTTCTTTAACTGTTACTTTGAAAGTAGCTTCTTTACCAGCTAATTCAGCAGCATGGTATTCTTCTGGGAATGTTACAACTACATCTTTAGATTCGCCAGCTTTTAATCCTACTAATTGTTCTTCAAATCCTGGAATAAATGAACCAGAACCGATTTCTAGTGGATAATCTTCACCTTTACCACCTTCAAATGCTTCTTCACCTACGAAACCTTCGAAGTCAATTGTAGCAGTGTCGCCAGTTACGATTGCTTCATCTTCTTTAATTTCTAATTCAGCTTTACGAGCTAATTGTTCTTCGATTTGAGCTTCTACTTCTTCATCAGTTACTACAGTTTCAGCTTTTTTCACTTCTAAACCTTTATATTCACCAAGTTTTGGTTCAGGTTTAACTGTAACTTGAGCAGTGAATGTGAATGCTTCACCTTTAGCGAAGTTTTCAGTTCCGTCGATTTGTGGGTAATCAACTGGTGTGATACCTGTTTCATCGATTGCATTTGAGTAAGCATCTGGAACTAAGATTTCTAATGCATCTTGATATAGAGCTTCTACACCAAAACGTTTTTCAAACATTGGACGTGGCATTTTACCTTTACGGAATCCAGGCACGTTAATTTCTTTTACTACTTTAGCAAAAGCTTTATCAATCGCTTTATTAACTTCTTCAGCTGGTACTTCGATTGTTAATGTACCAATATTACCTTCTTGTTTTTCCCATTTTGCTGACATATATAATACCTCCAAAATTAGTTTACAATTGTTAGACAAACCACTCGTATCTACGATTTTGACAACCATTTTAGTATAACATAGATACTCGTAGTTTCAACTTTTTTCATACTTCTTGTAGTTCTGTTAACTTTTCAAGATTTTGCAAAAACTCTACCAGCTCATAATCCATTTCTTGAACCATTCCAAACATTGTTCTTACTAGATCAATATAACTAGTAGCTACGTCTTCTGTTTCATAATGTAACCATTCAAAAGGATAGGTAACAATTGCATGCTTAGATATTAAGTATTCTACCATTTCTAATGTAGAAGGCTCTTTTTCTAATTTTTCAATAATAAGTTTTGATACTGCAATGTACTGAGGCATTTTTGTAGGCAAATCCATTTTGGAAGGATTTACATTTTTTTCTATACCAAATTTACGAATTAAAATATTAACATCCACCTGTTGTTCAACTAGTAAGATCAAAACGATACTTTTGATGAATGGATGTGTATTTTCATTTTCTACAATTGCCTTTAGCAGGTGCATAATCGGACGTATATTCATCGTTGTTAGTTCATGTACTAAATTTAATTGTTTATTAGGAGGAAGAGACATGAAATTTTCAAGTTGAAATAGCTCTTGATCAATTTCATTTACATTCGAAATGATATCTTCCTGTTTTTTTGCATTGTCTGCAATATTTGAGTTGATATCTTTAAGTCGTTCAAATTTATCAATCTGCTCTTCGGGAATAGCACCTTCTTCTAATAAAGAAGTAATAATACTTTCCACTTGTTTATACTGTTTTAACTGCATGCAAATTGTTAAGTATAATTCCATTACTTCTAGATACATTGTCGGACCAATGCTTAATAATTGTTCACAAACTTCTTTCGCTTTTTCATATGATTTCGTTTCATAGAGTGAATAGGCATAAACACTTAGAGTTACCTCATCACCTTCAGTGTATTGTAATGCTTCTTCAAAGCTTTTATTTGCTAAATCATATTGGTAGTTTTCAACGTATTCATGGGCACGAGCAATTAATTTTTCAACTGTACCAGGAAATACAACGACATTATCAAATATTGTGTATTTTTTTTGTTTTCTCTTCAAACGTCTCACTCCCTGATGTCAATTAGAAAACTTGGCTTTTAGAAAACACGCAATAACACTTTCCTATCCGCCTAAGAAAATATTCCCAGTCAATCTATGTTATTTTACCATTTTATTTTCAATCCGAACAATCTATTTTAACTGATACAAGTATTAACCGGATTTTCCTGATTTAATCGAACATCTTTAGGACAATCAATTCATCTATTCACAGACTTACAAAATAAAAAGCTACTTTTTATAAAGATCCCCTTTACAAAAGTAGCAACTAAATTCAAATTTTATAAAATCATTATCGTCTTTCATGTAAATCAAACCCTATACATAGCTGAGTTTTTCTTATTTTACATGCTCTGATAAAGTCCTAATTAATTCTGGTAACCAAGCTTCTAAAGGTGTACACTCAAAGCCTGCTTTCATTGATTTATCTTGTGACATAAACCAATCAGTGGGAACAGCAAATGGAGACAAAGATTCTTTATTACCAACTAATGCAATCTTTGCTTTCTTACCGACTTTTTCTTCAATAATATCCATCAATTCTCTCATTGTATATGTGCCTGAAGAAGTTGCATTATATGGACCAATTATTCCCGATAAACCCGCAAATTTTAAAAACTCACTTGCATCATCAGAAGAAATAAAGGACATATTTGCATCCATATTCAAAAAGCTGATGACTTTCGATTCAGCAACCCTTTCAATATGGAAGTGTAATCTTCTTGTATAATCATCTTCACCTAATACGATTGGAAAGCGTACGGCAACAACGGGAAAATTGGCCTTTTGGAAAAACACTGCTTCAGCTAGACGCTTTCCCTCTCCATATGAATAATCGGATACATCTCCGTATCGAACCTCGTAAGTATAAGGATTAAAATCGTCTTCAGAGAGCTCAGAACCTAAATCTGCATATGTTGACATACTAGAAGTAAAGACGTATTTTTCCGTTTTACCTTCAAAGATTTCACAAGCAACTAAAGCATCATTCGGTGAATAACAAATATTATCAAAAATAATGTCCCATTTTGTATTCCCAAGAGTTGCTTCAATTTCTTCTTTACACGTACGATCAACAATTACATGATTTACTTTGTCACCAAAATCATGTTTCGTTTTACCTCGAGTTGCAATTGTCACTTCATGTTCTTCTATAAGTTTTTCTACAAGCTTCTTGCCAAAAAATCGGGTACCACCAAACACTAATATTTTTTTCATAAACGCCCTCCCCCAAACAATTTACATAGGTATGTAGTTGTCACCAAAATTTCCTTGCTCAAATTATTTGCATCTGCAGCTATTCTTCTCATGTCGAACTTCTTCCCTTTTCCTATACATTAAAACAATCAGAATCTATCACTAATGAAGTTAAATAATTTATTAATCAATGAGCTACTAATAACTTCAATTCTATCTCTATTTATCCCAAATTCTTCCTTCTAGTAATGTTCTGCATCTCTTCACAAAGTTCCTTCAAATTCCAATTTCCATAGAAACCATAGTTCTTGGTTTCAAAAAATAACATGAGATTTATTTTGTAATGAATAATATTCTTTATCTTGACTACTCTAGTTTTGAAGAAATTAACGAACGAAAAGGGAGTGTTAATTATGGGAATCATGAGTAAAAATCCAAAGGATGAGCCACTACATTACGGTGAAATATTTACGATGTGGTCTAATATTCTTACTAATAACGGAATGATTGCAATGTATCAAACATTATACAATCACACAGGTGACCGTGATCTTGCCAAGATTGTAGAAGAAGCAATTTCAGGCATGGAAGAAGAAAACAAACAATTAAAAGAAATCCTAAAAGTAAATGGGATTGGACTTCCTCCAGCTCCACCTGAACGACCTTACGCAAGACTCGAAGACATACCTGTAGGTGCAAAGTATAATGACCCTGAAATCAGTGCAATTATTTCTGGTAACGTTGCAGCTGGGCTAGTTTCTTGTAGTACAGCTATGGGGATGTGTACACGCGAAGACATCGCCTTTATGTATGGTCAATTCCATATGTCTAAGGCACAGCTTGGAGCAAGACTGTTACGCTTAAACAAAAGTAAAGGATGGTTAGTACCACCACCCCTTCATATTGCACCACACGACGAAAAATAAAATAACAATAAGCTTTATTAGTGGTTGACTTAGAAATCTAAAGCAACCACTTTTTCTTTTACATACAACTACTTTATGATGTAAACAGTACAAATCTATTCAATATATAGGGGGATTTTATGTTTAAAGATAAGACAGTAATCATCACTGGAGCTGCACAAGGTATCGGTAAAGAAGTTGCGAAAGAATACGCTCTTGCAGGTGCAAATGTTGTTATGGCAGATATGAATAACACATTAGGACAGGCAGTTTGTTCAGAACTTATCCAAAATGGTCATAAAGTTATTTTTATTCCAACGGATGTTCGAAAAGAACAAGATGTTATTCATTTAATGACATCAGCAGTTAAGCATTTTGGAACAATAGATATTCTCATTAATAATGCTGGTATATTCAAACCAATGTCCCCTTATGACCTACCTATGGACGTGTTTGATGATCTCATTAATACCAATTTGCGAAGTGTTTTTTTATGTTCAAGGGAAGCTGCTAAATTTATGCGTTTAAATTCTAAAGGGGGCGCTATCGTTTCAATGGCATCGACACGCGCATTTATGTCGGAACCACATACAGAATCTTATGCAGCAACTAAAGGAGGTATAGTTGCACTTACACATGCACTCGCTAGTTCTTTAGGGCCCGATTATATTCGAGTAAACTGTATTTCTCCAGGTTGGATTGAGACTGGTAATTACGAAAATTTAAGAGAGATTGACCACCTACAACATTTTTCACGCCGCGTCGGTAAACCAAAAGATATCGCGCGTGCATGTTTTTATTTAACTGATGAGAAAAATGATTTCGTTACCGGTATTAATTTAACAGTAGATGGTGGTATGACAAAGAAAATGATATATGAAGAATAATAGGAAGTTATTACTCTATAGAGAGTGATTTTCATGAATCCCGATATTAATAACAACATTCATGACAGATGCATATATTACAAATAGCTTATAACGGTAAAGGAGTTACCGAAAATGAATTCTCCCAATAAGAAATATCCTGAACCTAAATTCTTTTTCAACTCTAATTTAGAAAACAAGGTTAATCAACAATCTTTCAATTTCTCTTATCTGGATGAGAAAATTAGTTCTGATTTAAATAAGATTATTGCAAAGCAGGCATTACTAGAAGAATCTCTCGTTAAATTTCATCAAGTAATTAATAACCTTATGCTTAATACAAAGTATTCTACAAATGTTTTAAGTGGCCATTTAAAAATACTTCAAAATACGATTGCTGAGCTGATGAACAGGCCTAGCCAAAATGAGGAATTTTTAAAACTAATGAGAAAAACAGTCCCTTCAAAACACATCAAAAAAATCTATGTGAATGGCTCACCTATTGAGGTCAGTGCATTGATCGAATTTCATGAACGAAAAAACTCTGTAACTTTTTTAACTCCAGACAATCATAAGCTCGTAGTGGATATTACACAGATTAACGGATTCGAACTAAAATAAATCATAAAAAACCTGTACATTGCTCTCTACGAGCTGTACAGGTACATTTCACATATATAAGAAGACAGTTAAATACATAAACAAACTTCCACCCATAACGAATATATGCCAGATAGCATGATTGTAAGGGATTTTTTTATTTCTATAAAAGTAAGTACCAATTGTATAACTAATTCCGCCTGTAAGAAGGAGAAGGAATCCACTCATCGTAATATATTCTACCATTTGGTTATAAAAAATAATGGCAAGCCATCCCATGCCTAGGTAAACAATTAGTGATAACTTTTCGAATTTGTGGACAAAGTACATTTTGAATAAAATACCAAAAAGTGCCAATACCCATTCAACACTAAAAATAATCCACCCTAATTTATCTCCAATTGCAATCAGTGCAACAGGTGTATACGTCCCTGCAATCATCACATAAATGGAGCTATGATCTAACTTCTTCAAAAGACTTTTATGCGTTGGCCAAGCGTGATAAATAGTTGACGCTGCATATAAACAAAACATAGAAATTCCAAAAATTATATAGCTTATTAGGTCAATTTTTGTACCGTTTTCGAGTGCTTTCTGGACCAATAAAATTGTAGCAGGTATTGCTAACAATGCTCCAATTCCATGAGTTAGAGAATTATAAAATTCCTCTTTTTTACTATAACTACTTTGAAAAGTTGCCATTTGTGCCACTTCATTCACCTCTCGTATTATTATTTCAAATTGACTTAAAATGGATAGAGTTAGATGTAATAAAATTTAGATGATATTTGTCATAGAATGTGCAAGTTGCTTCTGAATGATGAGAAAAATTAAATCACAATTTGCTCTTTCAAGTCAAAAAAATAAAAAGTTTTGATTTTCAAGTTGACGCAAAAAACAAATTATAGTACAGTCATAATTGAGTTGAAAAGTGTTATATAACAATGAAGGCATAAAAAAACCGAATAAGACATGTGCGAAATGTCATTATTCGGCAATTTTACTTTTTATACTGTAGTTGAGAGATCTCCAACTGATTCTTTTTTTGTTTTCTGTAACGATTTTTTCTTTTTGTTTACATCTGCACGAAGTAATAATGAAATTAATAATGAAATAGCAATTAATCCTGTGAATAGATAGAATACAGGGATATAGCTGTCATAAGTATTTTTGATTGAGTTGACAATGATTGGACCAAAAATACCACCTAAAGACCATGTTGTTAATAAATAACCGTGAATAACACCAAGTTGTTTCGTCCCAAATAAATCACTTGCATATGCTGGTAGATTAGAGAATCCGCCACCATAACAACTTACTACTAAGAAGATGAATAATTGGAATATAATTACATTTGTTGTGAATGGTAATACTGCGAAAGTAATTAATTGAATTGTAAAGAAAATAACGAAAATATTAGTTCGTCCAATATAGTCTGAAATAGCTGCCCAAATTAATCGACCGCCACCATTAAATAACCCCATAACACCAACCATTGTTGCTGCTCCGGCTACGGAAAGGCCTACAATTTCTTGAGCCATTGGTGATGCAACAGAAATCATCATAATACCTGCTGTAACATTTACTAAGTGCATAGCCCATAGCATCCAGAATTGTCTTGTTTTCACTGCTTCTTTTGCTGACAGTTGAGCTAAATCTTGTTTAACTTTCTTTTCACCAGCTTCTGTAGCTTTTTTCATACCTACAGGCATATAACCTTTTTCTGGAGGCGCAATGTAAGATGCTCCACAAATCATTAAGATGAAATAACTAATTCCTAAAATAAAGTATGTAGTTGAAATTCCTACACCTTCCATTAAATTCGCTGCCACTGGAGCTGTAATTAAAGCACCTGAACCAAATCCTAAAACCGCCATACCTGTCGCTAAACCACGACGATCAGGGAACCATTTTACTAAAGTTGATACTGGAGCGATATATCCAATCCCCATACCTAATCCACTTAAAAGTCCATAAGTTAACCAATAAAGCACAACAGAGTCCGATAAAATAGCAACACCAGCACCTGCTTGTCCTAGTCCAAATAACACAGCCGCAACCATGGCTGATTTTCTTGGCCCCATTTTTTCTACTAAACTACCAAATAATGCTGCAGAGAATCCAGCAAGTCCCATCATAATTGTAAAGGCTACAGTAACACTTGTTTCGCTCCATCCCATCTCAGTTACAATTGGAAGTTTATATACACTATACGCATAAGCTCCTCCAATAGATAAATGAATTGCTATGGCAGAAAGAGCGATTAACCATCGATTTTTCTTCATAATTCTCTTCTAGCCCCTTTCTTTGTAAATGTGAAAAAGTTGTGAACAACTCTTTATCTCAAGATAACATTTGTAAAACTATAAAATCAATAGTTTTTTCAAAAAAGTTATTTGTACAAAAGAGATTTTTATCGCTTTAATTAGAAAATATAGATTTAAACGCACATTAAAAACTTATATTATTCTACTGAAACTATTTAAAAATACTTTATTTTCTGATTGGATAACCTTACATATTTATGTGTTGTAAAACAGACTTAAAAGTCATACAAATACATTTACAAGCTATTTCCACGCTTTATATAAGACAGAAATTACCACCATTTTATAGCTAAAAGAATACATAAAACAGAATAAATTGTATACATCTAACAAACTTCAAATATAGTAGTTTATTTTAAATATCTAAAGTGCATTCACTATTACATAATAGATTATCATTATTTTAAATTACCTTTTAGTTCACTAAACTCTTTGAGTAAAAGTTATTGCGTTATTATGAGTAGAAGACATTCTTTAAAGAGAAAATTTCTCCTAATCGTTATTAATAATGACAAATGAATATTAATAATTTAGTGCTTTTGAGTGAATGCCCAAAGAAATTTCACAATTATAACAGCCTTTTTCAACCCTTTCTCAACAAAAAAACACCTATTTTCAAAAGAAATAGATGTTCATTAAGATATAGGAATTTTTTACCAGACAAGTTGTACATCACATTTGCATACCTTACAATTTATTACGTTACCGATTCAATTACCATTTTTTCTATATTATTCATACCGGTTGCTCCATAAGAAGTTCAACACCCCAAAATTGCTCGTTCCAGAACCTTCAAGAATCGCTTCGAGAAATCAATTACAACAGCAATTCGTAATACATAGGTGAACTTCATGTAGTATCCCGTTTAAATTTTCTTAATATATACTATCCCTAATTCACTATTTCTATCTTAATTTTTCTCGCTAAATTATAAAGGTCTTCACCATCCACCTTAAAGTCTGTTCCCATGGAAATTATCAACTCAAACTCGTTATCTTTCGTCATATGAACTTCTCCCATCCCAATAAAGCTTACTTTTTTTTGACGGTTCATCCACTCTTGCACTGCCCAAAATTTATTTAAATAACTTTTATTTAACGGTTCTTTTGTAAAGTCATCATTAAAGTCAATCAACATTTCCTTATTTTGATAATCAACAATTATCTCTGCAGTAGACCCTTGCAATTCTATATTCTTTATAAACCCTTTAATAATTCTATTTTTACCTATATCGGAAGTTCCTACCTCATGGACAAACCTTGAAAGCAATTTCTTTCCTTTCAATTGAACAAGATCTTTGTTGACTGTTGCTTCGAATAGTGTCATTTGTGCTGATTCAATGGTTTTTGATTTCACTTTACGCAAACGATTGTTCTTCAATTGTGAAGTTACCTGAGTTTCCTGTGAAACATTTAGTTCATCAATTTCCATTGATTTATATGCTCTCATCAATGCATTCTGTTTGTGTTTCTTGCTAATATTGGCCGCTATTTTCAAATCATTACTTCCAATAATTCTTATACCATCTCGTTCTAGATTAAAAGGACAAACTGGTGAATGATTGCTATTTCGCCATGTTTTATAGTGTCCTTTATTCCCACTGCTATAGGATAATTTCGCTGGACAATTTGCCGTTGGACAGTAGAGCCTCCCTTTATAGACAGCACTGTATTTTTTCTTCGTCATTTGTGTAATGGGTAGCATCATAATATCATTTTCAGTTATATATCTGGCTGTAGAAATTCTCATAAAAAACCTCCATTATACTAGTTTTGAAAAGTTGTTACGCATCGGCCTCATCAAGAATGGTAGTTTACACGTCATAAACTACCTCTAAACAAATGAAAAAAGCACATCATCTTTTTACCATTTGATGATGTACTCTAGGTGTTTTATTTTGCAGGAAATAAACTTCCTATGGCTGTGATTGTATTCGCTAAATCTTCTCGATAATGTGGATGTTCTGGATTAAAACTATTAATACTAACTTCATTTCCACCAAGAGAGGAATGAACATATAAGTCATTTCCCAAATACATCGCGATATGACCGGGGAAGTAAAGAAGATCGCCTTTTTGAATTTTTTCCTTCTCAATTTTCCTTATTGGGAAATCATCAACAATCTTTGCATCTCGATAAATATTGACCCCATTTAACATATATGCCATGGAACAAAGACCTGAACAATCAATTCCTAACGGCGATTTACCTCCCCATCTATAAGGTGTAGTAAGATAACTTAGTGCCGTTTGAACGACCCGATCTCGAAAATCAACTTCGGATAAATCATTAAAATCTATGCATTTGTGTAGCCATTTTGTACGTGTATATCCTATTTCTCCCGTAGCTAATTGTATCTCAGACCATTCTTGATCTAATTTTTCATTTGGGAGAATTTTAATTTTTGAACCCTTCACAAGGGTTTCCAGCTTAGTACTTTGAATTTTGGGAGCGATTAGAACATCTGCTACACTTTGTTGGATAATATAGGAAGCATCTTTTTCCCAAGCCTCTGCTTTTTCATCATCTATTAACAGATCTTCCGCGCTACAAAACCCTTCATATCGATAAGGAGTTTTAACGTAAAACCAATTATCCCTTTTTTCTATTATTTCTACTACCATTCCATATAATCCTTCATCTATTAGTTCGGACTTGGAATTAGCTTCTGCATGAAGATTTGCAATCATCGACTTAATAATTGCCCTCATAAATATCACGCCTTTCCGAGATGCTCATAGATGATTTTCGATACCTTACCGATTGTTTTTTTAGCTTCGTTATTATTGTTATAAAGATTAGTAATAAAAACGCCAATAATATAATCTTGTTTTGCGGAATAAATAATTCCAACATCATGTTCAACGGTTTCCAGACTCCCCGTTTTATGTGCAATTGTTACATCGTCCGCAATAAATCTTTTCAATGCTTCATGGTCCCTTTGACGACTTAATATATCAATCGCTAATTGACTATATTTCTTAGTCACTAGTTCTTGACGATAAATTTTCGTAAAGAGTAAAGCCATATCTCGAGCAGTTGTTACATTGTCAAAGCCTTTCTCCATTTGAACAAAATCCATCATTTTACGCTGAATGCTTGTTTGTGTTAATCCGATATATGAAAAATATTCGTTCATTTTTTCAATACCTATAAAATCAATTAGTTCATTAGTCGCTGTATTATCACTTGCTATAATCATCCATACTGATAGTTCATACAAGCTACATTGCTCTGTCTGAAGCTCGCTTAGCACACTAAAATCCACCCTATTTTCTGGAGAAATATTCATGATTTGATTTAAGGATTTATGTTCTTTTTCAATATAATTTAGTACTGCAAATAGAATTGGAACTTTTATCAAACTTGCACTAGAGAATACAGTATCAATCTCTTTAGCTAGTAAAAAATTCTCCTCTCCCGCACCCTTTACTATTAGTTTGACATTTCCAGCTACTTTTCCAAGTACATCACGAATATTGTTTTCCATTCCACACCTACTAAATCACTTTAATTGATTTTGTATCTGTATTAATCGTTACCGTTCTACCTAAAGGTAGAGACATTGTTGGAAGGCAATGTCCACATACAACATCCTGTAAAATCGGCTTATTTAATGGGACTAAGATTTCTTCAAAAATTGTTTGTAGACGTAAACTTTGTTCTTGACGTTTCGGATTTTGTGGCCCGCAATTTGTCCATGCACCTAATACTAATCCTGCTGCATCATCTAATTTACCAGCAAGCTTTAGCTGCGTAAGCATGCGATCTATACTTCTCTCATATTCATCTATATCTTCTAAGAATAATATTTTCCCCTTTGTATCGATTTCGTAGGGCGTTCCAAGAGAGGCAGTTACTAAAGTTAAATTCCCTCCAATTATTGGTCCAGTTGCTGTCCCGGATACAAGGGTTGTCATTTCATGATTAGGAGGGTTTGTAAGTAGATAATTTGCTTCTTCCGTTAACGTTACGCTTTCTTTAAAAGATATCCATGTATACTCATCCATCTCTGGTTTAATAAATTCAGTAGATGGCATAGGTGTGTGATAGGTTACGAACTCACATATTTGGTTAAAAGCAATATGCAATGCAGTCACATCACTATAACCAGCGAACACTTTTGGATACTTCTTAATCATCTCGTAATCAAGGTATGGCAATATCTTCGTTGCACCGTATCCCCCTCGGATACAGAAAATTCCGTCGATGGATGAATCGCTGAACATTCGATTTACATCATTTGCTCTAAGTGCATCGCTTCCCGCTAAATAACCATGCCTTTCTCGGCATGAGTCTCCTACAACTACCTTATATCCGAGATTTTCAACCGCTTCAATTGCTGGAAGAAGGCTTTCAGGCGGAGTAGCACTGGATGCTCCAATTAGACCAATTGTATCCCCCGGTTTTAATGCCTTTGGAATTTTCATTTATCTCACACTCCTATTGATGACATTGAACGGTAATGTACAATTTCCTCATTATTCGCAAGCACGAAATGTCCTTCCTCGATCTCTACAAACGAAGGAGGATTTAAATTATAGTTATGCTGTGAAGGATCATAAATTTCAATGGTTTTAGCCTGCTCCTTATATGGATTCGGCTCAGGTACAGCTGAAATTAGAGCTCGCGTATAAGGATGGATTGGGTTTGAAAACAGTTTTTCTGTTTCGGCTAGTTCCACAATTTCCCCCTTATAAATTACGGCAGTACGGTCAGTTATAAACCGAACTATCGACAAATCATGAGCAATAAATAAATAGGTTAAATCATTTTGTTTTTGTAACTTGGATAATAAATTTAAAACTTGCGCCCGAATGGATACATCTAAGGCTGAGATTGGTTCATCCGCTATAATAAACTCCGGTTCCATCACTAATGCCCTGGCAATCCCAATCCTCTGCCTTTGACCTCCAGAGAACTCGTGAGGGAAGCGACTCGCAAATTCAGGTAACAACCCTACTTCTAATAAAGCATTTTTAACTTTATTCAAACGATCCTCGTTATTTTTATACTTCTTCGTATTTATTAGGCCTTCGGAAATAATATAATCAACTTTTGCCCGTTCATTTAATGACGCCATTGGATCTTGAAATATCATTTGAATTTTTTGAGTAATTTCTTTGTCCCAATCTTTTGAAACATTGCCATTGATCCGCTTACCTTTAAATAATATCTCTCCGTCCGTTACTTCATTAATTCTCATAATCGCACGGCCGATTGTTGTTTTTCCAGAGCCAGACTCTCCTACAAGTCCGAATGTCTCCCCTTTATATATTTCAAAACTCACATCACGAATTGCTTGAAATTTATTTTTGCCTTTGCCAAAGGTCACATTTAAATTTTTCACTTCTAGTAATCTTTCTTTATTTGCCATATGCGTAACGTCTCCCCTCTTCGAAGAAAGATTGCAAAGCTTGTGGCGGTTCAACTTTTGGTGCGTCAGAATGCAATAACCACGTTTTTGCAAAGTGGGTTTCTGATACTTGAAAGAAAGGCGGACGTTCCACAAAATCAACGTTCAATGCATATGGATTACGAGGAGCAAATGCATCTCCTTTTATTTCATTAAAGAGGTTTGGGGGTGTACCCTTGATGGAATCTAATTCTTCCCCTTTTGCCCCTAACTGTGGTAATGATGATAATAGAGCCCATGTATAAGGATGCTTACCATTAAAGAATATTTCATGAGTTTTTCCTACCTCAATAATATCCCCGGCATACATGACAGCAACTCGATCAGCTACTTTTGCAACAACCCCTAAATCATGGGTAATATATATAGTAGTAAGTCCATATTTTTCTTGCAGATTTTTTAGTAATTGTAAGATTTGAGCCTGAATTGTCACATCAAGTGCCGTTGTTGGCTCATCACAAATAAGAATTTTAGGGTTACAAGCTACTGCGATGGCAATTACGATTCTTTGACGCATCCCCCCCGAAAACTCATGAGGATACTGTTTATACCGTTTCTCTACATTATGAATTCCTACATCAGTTAGTAGTTTTAATGTTTGTTCATAAGCTTTTTTTCCTTTTAACCCTTGGTGTAAAACAACACATTCCTCAATTTGTTTTCCAACGGTTTTTAACGGATTTAGCGAAGTCATCGGATCTTGTGTAACCATGGCAATTTCCCTACCGCGGATTTTCAACCAATCCTTTTCCGACTTGAATTTGGCTAAATTATACTCTTTATAAAGGATGTTCCCCTGATTGATATAGCCGTTTTTATCTAGTAAACCCATAATTGACTTCACTAGAACAGACTTACCCGATCCTGATTCTCCAACTATTGCAAGACTTTCACCCTTATATAAATCGAGCGAGATATCACGAATTGCTGTAAGCACTTGACCACGAAGTCGAAACTTAATAATTAAATTTTGAATGGATAAAATGCGTGAATTTGTGTTGTTTCCTTCCATCGTAATCCTCCTTACACGTGATTTTTTGGATCTGCTGCATCAGCGAATGCGTTTCCTATAATATAGAAGGCAATTGTGATAATACTTAAAACAACACTTGGGAAAATTAATTGATATCGTAAATCTGGTGACATCATTAGTACTCTTCCTTCATTTATTAAGTTTCCTAATGAAGGCTCACTAATTGGTAAACCTAATCCGATATATGTTAAAAACACTTCAGACCCGATTGCAAATGGAATGGCTAGACTCATTCGAAGCATAATTACGGATATTAAATACGGTAACAAGTTCTTAAGAATAATTCGATAACTCGGCGTCCCTAAGCATTTTGATGCTAGATTATATTCTCGATCACGTAAAATAACAATCTGATTTCGAATAAACCTTGCCATCTCTACCCAGCCTGTAATGCACATTGCAATGATAATCGTCGAAATACTTGGTCTTAAAATATATGACATTAATATTAAAACGATGGTAGTCGGTATATTCTCGACAATGTTATATACTTGTGTAATTGGCGCCTCTAGCTTTCTTGAAAAGCCCCAAAGCGCACCAACAGAAATTCCAACAACCACTTCAGCTAAAGCTACTACAAAACCAATAAATAATGACGTTCTCGTTCCTGCCCAAATTCGCGACCATAAATCTTGACCAATTGAATTTGTTCCAAACCAGAATCCCGCACTAGGTACAACATTTCGCGCTTGAGAACCGGTTTGTTCATTGATATATATCTCCGTTGGTGACTTTTGAAATGGTAGATAGGGTTGCACTATAACAAAAGCAATAATAAGTCCAACAACAACTAATAAAAATAATGCAACTCGATTTTTTAAAAATGATTGCCAAGTTGAACGCCAATAAGAATAATTGGAATAGCCTGTCTGCTCGGCCTTTTGTTCATCCACTACAGCAAAATCAAATAAGTTTTCGTTTGATTTTTGTGAGATATTTGAAATTTCTTCTGAATAGATACCCATTACCGTACGCTCCCCCCTTTACCTAATTTAATACGAGGGTCCACAAGTGCCATCGCTAGATCACCTAAAAATAATCCAATTATTCCTAGGGATGAGAAGATGAGAACTAATCCTTGTACAACGGAATTATCTTGCCTTTGAATGACATCAACAAGTAATCCACCCATTCCAGGAATGGAATATAATGATTCAATATAGATTGAACCTGTAATCGTAAAAAGAATAGTTGCAGGCAAATATTGAGCCATCGGAATAAAAGCATTTCGCATCACGTGTTTAAACATTAATGTACGTTCTTTCACACCTTTAGCTCGTGCTAGTTTTATATAATCTTTATTGAGCTCATCTACCATATAGCGTCGCATCCACATAGCGTATGAGGCTGTTGGCGCTAAAGCCATCGAAGTAAGCGGCAATATCCAACTTACTGGGTTATATTCATCGAATAACATCGGTAACTTGAACAGATCGGTTACATACATTTGAATAAAAATATAATAAACAGCTGCAGGGACAGCAACAACGAAAACTATATATCCAGTTCCGAGACGATCAAGCCACTTTCCTTTCATGTGCGCCATTAATATCCCTAAAGGAACCCCAATAATTAATGACAATGCCACAGCTCCTAAGCCAAACAGTAACGAATACGTAATTTTATCGGAAATAATTGTAGTTACTGGTACATCCGTACGATATGTAACAGAAGTTCCTAAATCCCCATGTAATAGGTCTAAATAGAAATTCCCTAACTGAACAATCAGTGGGTCACGAAGCCCTAAATTTGTTAAATAAATTTCTTGTTGTTCCGGAGACATTTTCTCAGCTGCAGATCCTAAATACCCTTCTTCTGGCATTAGGCGTAATAATGAGAAAACAATAGTAATGATGATAAAAAGCGTTAATACAGCTTGTAACAATCGTTTTCCTATATACCACAACATTTTTCTAACCTCCCCTAAGCCTATTACGCCTAAAAATGAAGGAAGGAGATGCCAAAGGTGGTCTTTAGTCATCTCCTTCTTCATTATTTTTGGTTTAAAACTCGGTTTAATTAATTATTCACCTGCGTTTATTAATGCTTCTTTACGCTCTTGCTCCCAAGCTGTTTGCGCCTCTTTAAATGCTTCGTTACTCATAGGTTTATCTAGATGATGTTGACCTTTAAACTTCTCAGCCGTTACACCAAATGGCGAATATTGTGCTTCAAATGGATTTAATTTTGAAGCAATGTACCCTGTTCCACCTACTGCATATGGAATAACAAAAGCTTCTTCAATTAGGAAGCTTTCTGCTTCGGCAAATAATTCGTAACGTTTCGCTAAATCCATTTCAGCTTTCGCTGCATCTACCATATTTTGATATTTTGATTTACCATTTGCTTCTGTATAACCTTCTGCAAGTTCAGGTTTGTTATATGTCCCACCTTCAGTAAATGGATCTGTATAGGAAGAAGGGTCTGCATAGTCAGGTCCCCAGTTTACTTCTAGTAATGCGAATTTACCCGGACGGCGAACTTCCCCTAAGAAACCTGTAGCTGGACCAGCTTCGACGATGACATCAATGTAATCTTTACCTAGTAAACCTTCAAGTTGTTGTTCCACTACTTGCGCACGGTTTGCCCAGTCAGGAGAACCAGAGTTATATGGCATTAATACTTTTACTGGGAATGTAGCTTTCCCATCAAGTTCAGCCATTGCTGCTTCTTTAAACTCTTTTGCTTTTCCCTCATCAAATGAATCTGTATTTGTAATATCTGCTAATGGTGCTAATTGTGTATAATCCACACCATCCACATCTACAAAGTTTTTCGGTGTGATTGTGTTACTTATCATATCTTTGGGGTTGTATGGTTCTGTTGTTAACATTGCTGAAACTCGGTCAAGAGCATTGTATAGTGATTTACGGAAGTTTTTGTTGTTCACCACAACTTTCCAGTTTTCCGGTTCATATTCTGCATCAAATTGAGGATCAAAGTTTAGTGCATAGAAGTACGTATAGAAGTTATTTTGACTTTGACGTACTTGAGATTTTTTCTCTTTGTCATTAAACCATTCATCAATAACTGCAGTAGGAATTGGAGCTGAATCTACCTCACCACGTAAAAATAGCTCTGGTGCTACTGTTCCAGCTTCTTTATTGTACTTGTAGCGAATGCGGTCAATGAATACATTGTCTTTATCCCAATATGCGTCGTTTTTCAAAAGTACTCTCTCATTTTGAGGTTCGAATTTGTCTAAAATATAGGCCCCATTATAAAGGAAGTTATCATTTGTAGTCCCAAAACTTTCGCCTTTTTCGGCTAGGAATTCTCCGTTTACTGGGAAGAAACATACATAGTTCAGCATGGAAAGGAAATAAGGTGTTGGATTTTCTAATGTATACTCTAACGTGTGTTCATCTATTGCTTTTACTCCAACTTCCTCGAAGTCAGTCACTTCACCGTTATAGAATGCATCACCGTTTTTTACAACCGTTGCAATCCAAGCAGTTGAAGATTCATTCTTTGCATCAAGCACATAATGTAAGCCATCTACAAAGTCTTGGGCAACAACATCTGCATACTCTTTTCCATCATTCGTCACCCACTTAACATCTTCTCGAAGTTTGAATGTCCAAACCGTATTATCTTCGTTTGCTGACCACTCTTCGGCTAAGCCCGGGTGTACAACTCCATACTTGTCATATTCAATTAGTCCATCTACTAAATTTGCTGCAACTGCAAATTCGTTTGTTTCAGAAGTTTTTAAGTAGTTAAGTGTCTTAATCTCTCCTGAATAAACAGTACGGTATTCTGAAGCCTTTTCTTTTTCATCAGAAGACTCCTCCCCTTTCTCACTACAAGCTGCTAGTACCAAAACTGTCATTGTAGCAAGAAGCAATAACCAAAGCTTTCTCATTTAACCCCTCCTATTTCTTAACTCTCTCTTTTATAATGAAAATCCTATCCCTGGATCACGAGACAATGTAATAACTTGTCCATTAAATACCGGACCACCTGTAACAGGATCATTCACACATAATAAAGGTCCATCTAAATCAACCATTGTTATATTTTTCTGAGAGGCTGCAAAATGCGCAGCTGCGCTAACACTAATCTTCGTTTCTAACATGCATCCAATCATACACTTAATTCCATTTGACTCGGCTATGTGTACTAATTTCTGTGCTTGATAGATGCCACCTGTTTTCATTAGCTTGATATTGATTAAATCCGCAGCACGTCTTTCAATTAATGTGATTGCTTCTTTTGGTGAAAAAAAGCTTTCAGTCTAAGTGCTGTTTTAAAGGGGGTAATAAGTGGCGCTTCTACAACACCTACCTGAATATCAGATATTTTCAATTCAACACCTTCTTATGTTAAAAACTGGAGTATACGCAAGACTTCATAATAATCATCTGTCACAAACTCTACTGTGTTATGTGGTTTAAATGTTGCACCTGGGTAGAATGAATTACGGAAGGCACGGGTATGGTCACGGTAAATGATTTCGACTACAAATTGCTTAGGCAACTCGACTTTTAACGCTTCTCTATTCACTTTCATTGCTGCTTCAACCAAGATCTTCGTTTCTTTTATTGTTAGATTAGGGCTAACATTGACTGTTGCATTTCCTATTCCTTCTTTCGTTGCAAATGTGACGATATTTTCACTAAACGTATGAATTTCTTCTATAATACCAGCATCTCCACTTACAAAGGCAACAGGCACCCCATGTAAACTAGCAGCATAAGTATTGATTAAAAATTCACTTGCATATTCTCCATTAATTTTTACATCCGCATTCACTACTAAGGTATGTGCCAGTGGGTTTCGGTGACTTCCACCTTTACTGTGGTAGCCAATAAAAATAGCACGATCAAAAGATTCATTTAATCCAGCTACCATACACATTGGATCACCAGTCCACCCACGAATGACTTTACAATTTACAGGTAGATTAGATATATCTAGATTGCGAGCTGAATCATGAGCATCTTTTAGTAAAATTTCTGTAGCTCCTCCTGAAATAGCTCCTTCAATAGCTGCTTCAACTTCCTTTGTCATTTGCTTTAAAAAAGGTTGAATATCCTGTCTATTTAGGTCTGTCTCAACCCAAGCAGTTGTACCAGTTATCCCCTCTAAATCTGCACTAATATAAACCTTCATAATATCGAAACTCCTTTAGTTGATGTGTCTCTATTATCGCCTCAACCGCACCATACTTCGCTTCTGGAACATTAGTACGCCGTGCCCAAGTCACATTTCCAAAATCATAATGCCACCATTCTTCAGAGTAATTCGTAAATCCGACAGCGGTCATACAGTTATATAGAAGGCGACGATTTTTTAATGCTTCTTTATTTTCATTCGGATGCTGCTCGTAATAGCGTGTGGCAGATTTTTCACTTAACTCATCAAATTCACTTCCAAGGTCAAGTGGCTGCCCTTTTTGGTTTCCTAAAGTTAGATCAATAGCTCCACCTGTTAAATGGGGAGAGGTTTTCTGTGGTTCTAAACTTGGAAAAGCTACAAATTTAAGTGTTTCATCTAAAATCTGTGATTCTGAAAAATTTGGATGTTTTTTTTGAATTTCGGAATAAAATTGTTGGAATAAAAACTGTTGCACTTGGAAAGGACGATAGCCATCAAAGAGAATAAAACTATATTCTTCTGGTAGTAGATTTATAGCCTCTATTAACTTCTCATAAACGGTCTGACGTATATAAATGGATTGTAAGCTATTCGGAATTTGTTGTTCGAAATAGATAGCTTTCGAATAAATTCTTGGGTGGAACTTGGGTATTTTTCGAATTGGTTCTTGATTTTCACGAACAATAGGGTCGTGTTTAGCACTAGACTGCTCTATACTCGGAATCGGGGATACTATCTTTTTTTCTATAAGAATTCACCTCACACTATGTAAGAAATCCTATCAAGCATATAAATATTTTGACTATTTTATATTTAAAAATAAATCTATCATATTTTATATCTTTTTACTAGGTACTAAATAATATTTTTGGTAAAAAATTATTTATTTTACATTATTATGCAATAATATTACTCCTTCTACAAATTTCCACAAACCTCTTACCCTATAAAGACGAATTTTTTTCCTTTTATTCAATTTCTATATTAAAAAAAGTTATTTAAGATGGATTACTCCTTAAATAACTTCCAATTCATTATTCTATAAATTGAAATGCATGCACTACATGACCATTACGCCCTTCTGTTTTAACTGCCTGTGAAAGTGAGTTGATAATTGCTTCTTCAGTGCTTTCTGCAGCAGCAGCAAACAGTTCATTCATAATTGGATGATCTTCACGTAGCTGTGTACGGTTCTCAAAAAGCAGTTTGGTTGAATGAGGGATTTTATGAGCTGTTGTAAATCCAATGACAATATCGCCACTCCCATGAGAGAAATGGCTTCCTGTACGTCCCAACCCAATCCCGCATCTTTTTATGACACGTGTTAATTGTCTACTACTTAAAGGTGCATCTGTTGCAAGAACAATTATGATAGAGCCATCCGTAGGAGAAACTGTTGATTCATCTTGAAAATTTGAAACAACATACTGATTTTTTAGAAACTCTATACTATTACCATAGTTTGTTAGTACCAAACACCCCACAGTAAAGGAGAAGTCAGTGTCTTCAACTTTCACCACACGTGAAGATGAACCAATACCACCTTTGTAGCCAAAGCAAATCATACCTTTTCCCGCACCAACAGCCCCTTCTTCTACCACATTTTCTGAAGCATTCTTTATCGCTTCGATTGCGTGCTCAGGTCTAATGGGACATGCTCTTATTGAATTCAAGTGACTATCATTACATTCACCAACTACTATGTTAACCGTCCCTGTATTAATTCCAATATCTTCATTAAATTCTAGTAAATATTGTAATGTACCTTGTGTCACTTGCGGTACGCCAAAGGTATTTGTTAACATGATGGGTGATTCTATAACACCTAGTTCATTTACTTGTACAAGACCTGTAGATTTACCAAACCCATTTAGCACATAGCTCGCTGCAGTTACTTTGTTTTGAAACAAATTTCCTCCATGTGGTAATATGGCTGTCACTCCCGTACAAGCATATTCTCCTTCTTTTTCGAGTTTATAGTCTAATGTCACATGACCTACTTTTACACCACCTACATCCGTAATGCAATTTTTCACCCCTGTGGGAAGTTTGCCTATTTTAATACCGAATTCACGTACTTTCTTACCCATTTGCACACTCCTTTTAAAACTTTCTTAACTTTTACTATGTGAATAATCAAAATTTCATTTTTAATATACTATTATTTAACTTCCACAGAATGTAATGGATTCCTTGTAGAACACTAATAAAAATAGTTTTGCACTAATTTTCGACATTAATAGGAATAGCTATTGTCTTTCTAAATCATAATAGGGATGGTGAATAAATAGCACCTACTAACTTCGATGATGGAGGGAACTTCTATGAACAATATTCGAGAAGGATTAATTCCAACCGTACTTGGTTCAGCTGTAACCGCTGCAGGGTATGCCATGAAACAAAAAAGTTCTAACAAAATGTTAGCAAACACAATCTTTGGATTTGGGTTGGCACACATTGTCTTAGGTGCAATTGACTTAGTAGAACATCGACGTTAGTAATGGAGAGAGCACATATTTTTGTGCTCTTCTTTATTTACTATTACTTACTTATCTATTTTTACTTCATATTAACCTATTAAATCCTCAAACTATTAGTTGTATAGCCCTTTCTAGATTTCAAAGGAAGCATATGCTATTTAAAACTAGAAAAGAGGTTGTACTATGAGACAAGGAAAATTAGGTTTCTGTTATCCTGGATATAGATACTGCGGACCAGGCTGTACTGGTCCTGGCTCTCCAACGAACCCTGTCGATAATTGCTGTAAATATCATGACGAATGCTATATGTACTATCGACATCCTAGGGATAGACGATATTGTGATGACCTTTTCCAACAATGTTTGAACCAATATAAATATCAGAACAATAAGCTTGGCAAAGATGCTAGATTATTCTCCAATGTGATAGGTATGAAAAATTTCTTTTTTTAATCAAAACAAATCTTTAACATATATATAAATACGAATCGATTATGTCTTATCCTCTTAACTTATTACTACTCCCCCATCTATTTCCCTCACTTAGCTTTATATTATGAACGAACAAAAGCTATACTCCGGTTTTAGATCAATCGTCTAATAACCGGAGCTTATTATAAATATTATGTATGTTAAAAGTCACACTATCCGCATTTCTAATTACTATACATATTGAAAAAACAAATTAATGTTATACTAATAAAAAATAACTAGAAAAGAAGGGTAAAAGATGAAGTATAGTTTTAGAAATGATTACAGTGAACTTTGTCATCCAGAACTATTAGAAGCCTTACTTCATGCAAGTAAGGAACAAAATCATGGTTATGGATTAGATGCGCATTCAGACCATGCAAAAGAATTAATAAAAGAAAAATTAGAATCCAAGGATTGTGAGATCCACTTTGTAACAGGTGGAACCCAAGCAAATGCTTCGGTTATCTCTCATTCACTTCGTCCCTTTGAAGCTGTTTTAGCGTGTAGTTCAGGGCATATCAATGTTCATGAAACAGGTGCAATCGAGGCAACAGGACATAAAGTATATACTGTTCCAGGTAGAGATGGAAAACTAACACCATCTGACATTGAATCTGCACTAGAATATCATCAAAATGAGCATATGGTTAAAATTGGAATGGTTTATATCTCTCAGTCTACCGAAATCGGTACTGTTTATAGTGTCAATGAATTAAAAGATTTATATAAGTTTTGTAAGGAAAATCAATTATATCTATACATAGATGGGGCTCGCCTTTCTAGTGGTCTTGCAGCGAGTGATGTGGAATTTAATCAGTTAAAAAACTTATGTGACGTCATGTATATCGGTGGAACAAAAATCGGGATGCTTAGTGGAGAAGGTATTGTCATTTTCAACGATCAGTTAAAACCCTATTTTAGATACCTTATTAAAAATAAAGGAGCAATGTTGGCTAAAGGGTTTGTAGTTGGAATTCAATTTGAAGCAGCTTTCAAAGATGACCTTTACTTTAATATGGGCCAACATGAAAATAAACTCGCAAGTTACTTAAGTAACGAACTAAAAAAATTAGGTATACCGCTTCTTAGTGAATCACCAACAAATCAAGTATTCCCTATCTTTAGTAAATCGCAGGTGGAGAAATTAAGCAAGCTGTATGATTTTGAAATTTGGGAGCCAGTTGAAGATCAAATCGCCATTCGCTTTGTTACATCTTGGGCCACAACAAAAGATGTTTGTAGTGAACTTATTGAGGATATTAAAGCAATTATTTAAAAAAAGATTTCCCATTATACACAAAATGCAATTTGCATCTTTTGCAAATTGCATTTTTCTTTTCTATGAAGTCATTTCTTATTACTTGTTATGCTTTTAGCTTTTATAACCCCTTATCATTTTCGAAAATTAGCACACGGTTTCGTCCTAATTTTTTGGCTTTATAAAGAGTTTGATCAGCTAATTCTATTAATTCTTTCGAGTTAGCTGCATGCTTAGGAAAGCTTGCAATCCCGGCTGAGAAAGAAATAGTTTTTCCTGTTGGACTAACCGTAGTTTCCATCTTTTTTCTTAATTGTACTGCAACATCAAAAGCTTTCTCTACTCCTACTTCCGGTAATAAGATAATAAATTCTTCCCCACCATAACGACAACATATATCCTGTTCTCTTACGGAATTTCTCATTTGGGAGGATAAGAATCTTAACACTTCATCACCAGTTGCATGACCAAAAGTATCATTTACTAATTTAAAATGATCTATATCTAACATAATGATAGAGTACATTTTCCCTTGCACTGTCCAAGATTGCAAGATAGTATCTAACGCACGTCGATTTGTTAGTTTCGTAAGAGGATCTATTGAATTTTCATCCTTTAGAATACTTACCTGCCCATGTAAAAATGAAAAACTTTGAATTAATGCTTTCTTAATTCGAGAAGCCTCATAAAACCAGGCATTTAGTTCATTCAACTTACCCATTTCACTCACTTTAATACTATTTTCAGTAAGTACTGCTATCTGTTGCAAAGGTCTTGTGATAATTGCTGCTAACACTAAGACGATTATAATAGAAATAATTAGAAATGGTAAATCATAGTAAAAAGTCATTAAAACTTGTTTACCAATAGATTCAACCGCTACATCTCGAGGAGTCTGTACAATTACTCCCCAGTTCACTTTTTTTAATGGACTGTAACCGGCCAGCATTTCCTCGTTTTGGTCATTTATTACAAGCTGTGCACCGCTTTGGTTATTTTTTATGTTTTGTACGACTTGATTTTTAGAAACATCTGTACCAAGACGTGACTTATCGAGATGATAGATAATATTACCTTTAGAATCAACTACATATACATAGGAGCCATCCTCGTAATGATGTTCACTTAAGATCGTCTCTAAGAAGTTGGATTCATGAATATAAATTGTCCCATTAATAA